>JGI20166J26741_10290004_pt1 | contig 16510 bp, 13 predicted proteins | sample TergutCu122P5_FD_26741 | JGI IMG/M metagenome (IMG submission 26741)
GGTGCGGGCTCGGGGTGCGCGGGAGGCTGCGGCGCGCCTTGCGCGTCGTACTGCCGACGCGCGGCGACCGCCGCGAGTACCTGTGGGTCGCCGCTACTGGCGAGCCACTCCAGCAGCCCGGGGTAGGCGCGCGGGTGTCCGGCCACGGCAGCGCGGAGCGCGGGCTGGTATTGGGCGATCAGTGCGAGGTCGGCCGGCGTGGTGGCCGGGTTGGCTAGCGCATCTTGCGCAGCCATGAGGTTCGTGTAGTCGGGCATCGCTGGTTCTCCGTCCCCTGAGCAACTGCCCGTAATGCTACTCGCCGCGCGAACGCCTGTGCTCAACCTGTTCGCGTCCGTTCGCGGTCACAACCAACGCTTGTACTTGAACATTCCCCAGAGTCCGGCGGTGGCCAAGACCATCAGGCACAGCGCGAATCCGTACCCGAACGCCCAGTGCAACTCGGGCATCACGTCGAAGTTCATTCCGTAGATGCCGCTGATGAGGGTGGGGGTGAAGATGATGGCCGCCCACGCGGAGATCTTCTTCATCGCCTCGCCTTCCTGCTGCCCGGCGACATTCAGCAGCCGGATCTCGTCGATCTGGCGCTGAGTCATGAGCGTGGCGTTGACCGTCAGGATGTCGCGCAGCGACGAACGGAACTGGTCGGTCGACTCCACGACGCCCGTTAGGTGGTCCGCGACGTCGCGCAGGTAGGAGCGCAGTTCCTCGGGCACGTCGTACTTGGCGAACCCCGCGGCCAGCGCCTCCAGGATGTCTTGGAGCGGGTGAATCGCGCGGGCGAAGTCCGCGACCTCACCGGTCAGGTCCCAAATACGCCTCGACACACCCGTGTCGCCGCCGAACACCTCGTATTCGATCTCGTCGATGTCGTGGGCAAGCCCCCGGACGACCGGCGCGTATTGGTCCACGACCGCGTCGAGCACGCTGTAGAGAATGGCCTCCGGGCCGTTCTCCAGCAGGCTCGGCTCGGAGTCGAGGTGCCGTCTGGCGAGCGCGACGGCGCGGGCGTTGCCGTGGGAGATCGTCACCACTTCATTCGGCCGGACGAGCACGTGCAATTCGGCGAATTCCACTTCCTCCGTCGCGTCCGAATACCGGGCGGTGTGCAAGACGACGAACAGCGTCTCGTCGAAGCGTTCCAGCTTGGGACGCTGGTGCGCGCCGACGAGGTCTTCACGCAGCAGGGGATGCAGTTCCAGCTCGTTCGCGAGCGCGTCGAGGCGGCCGGGAGACGGCTGGGTGAGATCCCGCCAGACGGGGATTGTGGACAACGTAGCCATGGGTGACTCCTTGTGACGTCGGTCGGGTGGGGAGCCGTCCGACGTCAAAACTGGGGAGCGACGTGGACGGTCAGCTGGGACTACAGGGAGGTTGGTCGGACATTCGGCCACCTCCTTCACATCACACGGGCACCGCGCATCACACGGGCACCGCTACCTTACGTGAACTAGCGACATATTGACAAGATTCCGTGTCAGCTAGTCCCAGGGTCGCCTGCTGCCGTGGCCTGCCCCGATACACTGGCAAACATGAGCGTCCACACCGATCTGGCGGCCCTCTCGCGATCTCTCACGGGTTGGGGCCGGACGGCACCGACGACCGCGCAGGTGCTGGAACCCAGGGACGCCGAAGACGTGGTTGCCGCCGTGCGCCTGGTGGCCGGACGAAAAGCTGGCCCCGGCCGCGGCGTCATCGCCCGGGGCCTGGGCAGGTCCTACGGCGACGTGGCCCAGAACGCCGGCGGCCTGGTCGTGGACATGACGAAACTGTCCCGCGTCCACTCCATCGACCCGGAGCAGGCGATCGTCGACGTGGACGCCGGCGTCAGCCTCGACGCGCTCATGCGGGCGGCCCTGCCCTACGGCCTGTGGGTGCCCGTGCTGCCTGGCACGCGGCAGGTCAGCGTCGGCGGGGCGATCGGCTGCGACGTCCACGGCAAGAACCATCACTCGGCCGGCTCCTTCGGCAACCACGTGCGCTCCATGGAACTCCTGGTCGCGGACGGCCGGGTGCTGCACCTCACCCCGGACGGATCGTCCGACGACCCGGACGGCTCCATCTTCTGGGCGAGCGTCGGCGGCATCGGGCTGACCGGCATCGTGCTGCGGGCGACGCTGGCCATGACCCGCACCGAGACCGCCTACTTCTACGCGGACGGCGTCACCACGTCCACCCTGGACGAGACCATCGCCGTCCACACCGACGGCTCGGAGGCGTCCTACGACTACTCGTCGGCCTGGTTCGACGCCATCTCGCCGGCGCCGAAACTGGGCCGCGCCGCGCTGTCCCGCGGCAACCTGGCCACGCTCGAGCAGTTGCCGCGCAAGCTGGCCGCCGATCCGCTGGGCTTCCACGCCAAGCCGTTCTTCACCCTGCCCGACGTCTTCCCGAACGGGCTGGCCAACAAGGCGACGTTCACCGCGCTCGGCGACCTGTGGTACGCGAAGGCCGGCAACTACCGCGGCAAGGTGCAAAGCCTCACGGGCTTCTACCACCCGCTGGACATGTTCGGCGAGTGGAATCGCGCGTATGGCAGCGACGGATTCCTGCAGTACCAGTTCGTCGTGCCGCCGGCGGCCGTCGCCGAATTCAAGCGCATCATCGCCGACATCCAGGCGAGCGGCCACTACTCGTTCCTCAACGTGTTCAAGCTGTTCGGCGCCGGCAACCGCGCGCCGCTGAGCTACCCGATGGCCGGATGGAACGTCTGCGTCGATTTCCCCATCCGCGCCGGGCTCGGGGAGTTCCTCGATCGGTTGGACGCCCGCGTCCTCGAGTTCGGCGGACGGCTGTACACCGCCAAAGACTCGCGCGCGACCGCCGCCACCTTCCACGCCATGTATCCCCCGGTGGACGCATGGATCGCCACCCGCCGCCGCGTCGACCCGGACGGGGTCTTCGCGTCCGACCTTGCCCGCCGATTGGAGTTGCTGTGATAGACGCGACCGGAACCCCCCAGACGATCCTGCTGCTCGGCGGCACGTCCGAAATCGGACGCGCCATCGTCCGGGAGTATCTGTCGCAGCGTCCGCTGCGGGTCATCCTCGCGGTTCAGCCGGACGATCCGGTGACGAGCGCGGCCGTGACCGAGTTGAAGGCGTTCGGGGCGACGGCGGTGGACGTCCTGGATTTCGACGCGACGAAACCCGAGACCCATCCGGGGGTCATCGACGCGGCCTGGGCGATCGGCGACGTCGACCTGGCCATCGTCGCGTTCGGCCTGCTCGGGGACGCGGAGCAGTTGTGGCAAGACCAGGCCGCGGCTGTCCTGGAAGCTCAGGTCAACTACACCGGGGCGGTGAGCGTCGGCGTCCTGCTCGGGGAGAAGATGCGGGCGCAGGGGTACGGCCAGATCGTCGTCATGTCGAGCGTGGCGGGCGAACTCGTCCGGCGTTCCAATTTCGTGTACGGCTCCACGAAGGCCGGCCTCGACGGCTTCTACCGGCTGCTGGGACAGGCGCTGCGGCCATATGGGCCGCGCGTCCTCGTGGTGCGCCCGGGGCAGGTGCGCACGCGCATGTCGGCGGCGGTGAAAGAGGCCCCGCTCACGATGAACAAGGAAGATGTCGCAAAACAAATCGTCGACGCGGTCCGCAAACACCAGACGCTCATCTGGGCGCCGCCGGCGTTCCGGTTCGTCATGATCGCGCTCAAGCACATACCCGCGCCGCTCTTCCGGCTGCTGCCGATCTGACTTTCGGCTGCTGCCGGCCTGCAGGGGCGACTCTCGCCGACCCGGCGATGGGCGATGACCCGGGCGCTGCGAGCTCCGGACGAGTTCGCCCCGATTGTTTTGCTCAATTGCCCAGCGCGCGCCGGTGGTCGTCCATCGGTGCTTGTCCGGGTAGAAATACCCGCAACCTTTGGTAAGCTCAACGTGACGCGTTAATCGTGCTCGGTTCATTCATGAGCCTGAGCGGCGAAACGCGGGTCGCGCGCTTCAAGCGCCGCGACTAGGTGGGATTGCTTCGGGCCGCGACAGGGGGGTGCCGCGAGTTCCGCTAGCAGTCCTTGGCGACGTCCGTCGCGACTCGGTGATTCGGTCGCGGCGGACGCCGCGCATTCAGCGCGGGTTATGCGCCACTCACAGGTCGAAGTACAGCTCGTACTCGTGCGGGTGCGGGCGCTGCCGCAACGCGTCGATGTCGCCGCGTTTCATGTCGATCCAGGTGGCGATGATGTCGGGGGTGAAGACATCGCCGGCGAGCAGGTATTCGTGGTCGGATTCCAGCCGGTCGAGCACCGCGTCCAGGCTCGCGGGGACGGTGGGCACCTGGGTGTGTTCCTCGGGCGGCAGTTCGTAAAGGTCCTTGTCGACCGGTGCCATTGGCTCGGTCTTGTTCTGGATGCCGTCCAGGCCGGCCAGCAGGCAGGCCGCGAATGCGAGGTAGGGGTTGCTGGACGGGTCGGGGCAGCGGAACTCCAGCCGCTTCGCCTTCGGATTGGGCCCGGTGATGGGGATGCGGATGCACGCCGAGCGGTTGCGCTGGCTGTAGACGAGGTTCGTCGGCGCCTCGAAGCCGGGCACGAGCCGGTGGTAGGAGTTCGCCGTCGGATTCGTGAACGCGAGCAAGCTCGGCGCGTGCGCGAGCAGGCCGCCGATGTACCAGCGCGCGACGTCCGAGAGTTGGGCGTAGCCCCGTTCGTCGAAGAAGAGCGGGTCGCCCCCGCGCCACAGCGACTGATGGATGTGCATGCCCGACCCGGCGTCCCCGAAGATCGGTTTGGGCATGAAGGTGACGGTCTTGCCGGCGCCCCAAGCCGTGTTCTTGACGATGTATTTGAACTTCATGAGATCGTCGGCGGCCCGCAGCATCGTGTTGAACCGGTAGTTGATTTCGGCCTGTCCAGCGGTGCCCGTCTCGTGATGCGAACGCTCAACGACCAATCCGACGTTCTCCAAATTTGTCACCATCAGGTCGCGCAGGTCGGCGAAATGGTCCAACGGCGGGACGGGGAAATACCCCCCGCGGTAGTGCACCTTGTACGCCCGGTTGCCGCCTTCTTCCTCGCGTCCGGAGTTCCACGCGCCCGCCTCGGAGTCCACATAGTAGAACGAAGCGTTCTGCCGCGTCTCGAACCGGGCCGAGTCGAAGATGTAGAACTCCGCCTCGGCGGCGAAGAACGCGGTGTCGCCGACGCCCGTGCTCGCCAGGTAATTTTCGGCCTTGCGCGCGATGTTGCGCGGGTCGCGGCTGTAGGGCTCCTGGGTGATCGGATCGTGCACGAAGCAGTTGACGCAAAGCGTCTTCTTGGTGCGGAACGGATCGAGATATGCGCTAGTCGGATCGGGTAACAACACCATGTCGGACTCGTGGACCTTCTGGAAGCCACGAATCGAGGAGCCGTCGAACGCCAGCCCGTCCGCGAAGACCTCCGGGCCGAACGACGAGGCGGGCACCGCGAAGTGTTGCATCACGCCGGGTAGGTCGCTGAACCTGATGTCGACCGTCTCGACATCAGCCGACGCGAGGTAGGCCAACAGGTCGTCGGCGCCATGAAACATTTGTCCTCCAATGGGTTGCTCGAACGGGCCCAGCGTAGGCGATCGGAATAACCGAACAGTTGCGTAGGTGTTTCAGCGCCGTTACGCGCGTCGTGGGCCCCTAGTTGGGCGGTCGGCGGCAAAGCCCGTTCTGGTCAGCCCATCGGTGCGCTACGATGACGCTACTTTTCTGGGCGTCTCACGGGGGACCGGGTGTTCGCTGGAAATCCTGAACGAAAGGACATCAATGGCTAAGAAGAAGCTCCTGGCCGTCGCCAGTCTCCTGGCAGCCGGGGCCCTAATCCTCTCCGCGTGTGCTTCCAGCACGCCTTCCTCGGCACCGTCGAGCGGCGGGCCGAGCAGCGGGCCTGCGGTTGGCGGCGGCACCATCACGATCGGCGTCAACGCGGACGGCGGTCACAAGGAATGGGCCGAAGCGGTCTGCAACCAGTGGAAGAACAACCTCGGGCTCGACTGCACCGTGCAGGCGACCCCCGACTTCGCCACGCTGCGCAAGGGCATCAACGCCCGCGAGCTCAAGGGCATGTACCGCGGCGGCTGGCAGATGGACTACCCGTCGATTGAGAACTTCCTCACCCCGATCTACGCGACCGGTGCGTCGTCCAACGACGGCGACTACTCGAACCCGAAGTTCGACCAGCTGCTGAAGGACGCGGCGGCGTCGACCGATCTCGCGCAGGCCAACGCCAAGTACCAGGAGGCGGAAGCGCAGCTCGGCCAGGACATGCCGAGCATCCCGCTGTGGTACCAGCAGAGCCAGTACGGGTGGTCGAACAAGGTCAAGACGATCAAGATGAACGGCTTCTCGAAGTTCGACTACGGTTCGGTCGAGATGGCCGATCCGGCGAATGACACGCTCACCGTTCGTGGCTGCACGCCGGAGAACCCGCTCATCGCCACCAATACGAACGAGGTCTGCGGCGGCAACGTGATCGACGCGATGTCGGCCGCGCTCATCCACTACGACGCCGACACCTCGGCGCCGACCCTGGATATCGCGCAGTCGATCGAGTCGAAGGACGCCACGCACTTCACCGTGAAGATCAAGCCGGGCTACAAGTTCTCCGACGGCACCGAGGTGCTGGCCAAGAACTTCGTGGACGCCTGGAACTGGGGCGCGTTCTGTGACAACGCTCAGTTGAACGCGTACTTCTTCTCCCCGATCGAAGGGTTCACGGATCCGAAGGGTAACGGCTGCTCGACCACGAAGACCATGAGCGGCCTGAAGGTCGTCGACCCGCACACGTTCACCATCACCACGTCGGCGCCGACCTCGAACCTTGAGGTGCGCCTGGGCTACTCGGCGTTCATCCCGCAGCCGGACGCGTTCTTCAAGGACACGTCGAAGGGCAAGGCCAACTTCGCCAAGGCGCCGATCACGGCGGGCCCCTACAAGATGGTCAAGAACGACGAGATGTCGATGGATCTGCAGAAGTTCGACGGTTACTCGGGTGCTTTCCCCGGCTCGGTCAAGAACATCTCGTTCAAGATCTACAACGACACGAACTCCGCCTACATGGACGTCGTCGGCAACAACCTGGACGTGACGGATGTCATTCCCGCAGCCAAGCTCATGGGCGATCTGTGGAAGTCCGATCTCGCCGGCCGGTCCGGGACGAAGGAGACTGGCGTCATCCAGGTCATCACGTTCTCTCCGACCGATCCCAACTTCGCCAGCTCGGACGCGGGCAAGAAGGCTGTCGTCACCGAGAACCAGGTGAAGCTGCGCCGCGCACTGTCTTTGGCGATGGACCGCGACCTGATCACGAAGCAGATCTTCAACGGCGCCCGGACGCCCGCGACCGGTTGGGTTTCGCCGGTGGTGGACGGCTACAAGGCCGGAGGGTGCCCGGATTGCACCTTCGACGCCGCCAAGGCGAAGCAACTGTACGAAGAGGCCGGCGGGTACAAGCCCGTTAGCTGATCGAAGCAACGCGTGGTGGCTGGCCCGGCCCGAACGGGCTGGCCACCACGTGGACGTCTTTTCTAATCTGCGCACCGCTGGCCCTCGCGTACTGCACACTTAGATGCAGATCACCTATAGATGCAGATCACCTAGACAGAGACTCACCTATGGTCAAGTACGTTATTCGCCGACTGCTCATGATGATTCCGGTCATCTTGGGTACGACGTTCATCATCTTCGTGATGGTGTTCGTCATGCCCGGCGATCCAACGGCGGGCCGGTGCGGGCAGCGGCCCTGCTCCCCGGCGTATATCGAGGCATTCCGCGCCGAATACAACCTGGACAAGCCCGTCATCGTCCAGTACGCCTTGTACCTCGGCAAACTGTTGCAGGGCGATTTCGGCACCGATTTCTACCAGAAGTCGGTCCTGAGTGAGTTGGCCTTCCGGTGGCCGACCACCCTAAAACTCGCATTGATCGCGGTGGTTTTCGAGGCGCTGATCGGCATCGTCGCGGGTATGATCGCGGGCATTCGTAAGGGGAAACTCCCGGACACGGTCGTCACTGTCGCCTCATTGATCGTCATCTCCATCCCAGTCTTCGTGATCGGCAGCGTGGGTCAGCTAGTTTTCGGGTTGTGGCTCGGGTGGTTCCCCGTCACCTCGGCAGAAGGGACGCCGTATCAACTGCTGATGCCGGGGCTGGTCCTCGGATCGTTATCAGTGGCGTACGTGTCCCGGCTGACGCGTACCAGCCTCGTGGAAAACCTGCGCGCCGACTACGTGCGGACGGCGCGCGCCAAAGGCATGTCGAACACCCGCGCGATAGGCGTGCATGCGCTGCGCAACTCGTTGGTGCCCGTCATCACCTTCATCGGCGCCGATTTCGGCGGGCTCATGGGCGGCGCCATCGTCACCGAACGAATCTTTAACATCAACGGCATCGGCAGCTACATCTACCGGAGCATCTCGCAGCGCGACGGTACCGGCCTGGTCGGCGCGATCCTGTGCATCGTGCTCGTCTATCTGGTGGTCAACCTGATCGTCGACATTCTCTACGGCGTCCTGGATCCGAGGATCAGCCATGACTGAGCCACCCGTCGTACCCCTGGCCGCGCCCGACTCCGGTGCCGATGCCGCCTTGGACGTCCAGACCGTCGCCCCGGCGCGGTCGCTGTGGGCGGACGCGTGGTATTCGATGCGCCGCCGTCCGATGTTCTGGGTGGCCACCGCGCTCGTGTTGGTGTTCGCCGTGATGGCGATCGCGCCCGGGATTTTCACGTCGAAGGATCCGGGCTACGCCGACCTGTTGAAACGCGCGCTCGGCCCGAGCGGCGAGGCCTTTTTCGGCTACGACCTGCAGGGCTACGACGTGTTCGCCCGGTGCGTCTACGGCGCCCGCGCGTCCATCTTGGTGGGCATCGGGGCCACGCTCGGCACCGCACTCCTGGGGGCCGTTTTGGGTACGATCGCCGGCACCGTCGGCGGGTGGGTCGACGCGGTGCTGTCCCGCCTCACCGACATCGTGTTCGCGATCCCGCTGTTGCTCGGCTCGATCGTGATCATGTTCACCTTCACCCTGGCCCCCAACGCGCCTTACCTGCTCGTGGTCGGCCGGGTCGTGCTGGCGCTCACGCTGCTGGGCTGGCCCAACACGTTCCGCATCATGCGCTCGTCCGTCCTGCAGGTGAAGCCGCTGGAATACGTCCAGGCGGCGCGCGCGCTCGGCGCCGGGCCGTTGCGCATCGCCTGGTCGCACATCGTGCCCAACTCGATGGCATCCGTGATCGTCGTGGCGACGATCAACCTTGGCGGATACATCGCCACCGAGGCGACCCTGTCCTTCCTAGGTATCGGCCTGCAGCCACCCGTCATTTCGTGGGGCATGGCGATCTCGGACGCGTCCGCGTACATCCGCAACGCGCCGCACATGCTGCTGTTCCCGTCGCTGTTCCTCTCGGTGACCGTCCTCGCGTTCATCATGCTTGGTGATGTGGTGCGGGACGCCCTCGACCCGAAGTTGAAGTGAGGCGACGATGGCCGATCATTTGCTCGAGGTGAAAGACCTGCAAGTCGAGTTCCGCATGCGCGACGGCGTCGCGCGTGCGATCAACGGCGTCTCCTTCTATCTGGACGCGAAAGAGACGCTCGCCATTCTCGGCGAATCCGGCTCTGGGAAGTCGGTGACGGCCCAGGCCATCATGGGCATCCTGGACACCCCGCCCGGCTACGTCACGGGCGGCGAGGTGTTGTTCCAGGGCGCCGACATGCTGGTGATGCCCGCCAAAGAGCGCGCGGCCATGCGCGGCCCGAAGATCTCGATGATCTTCCAGGACGCGCTCTCGGCGCTCAATCCGGTGTTCCCGGTCGGTTGGCAGATCGCCGAGATGTTCCGGATTCACAAGAAAATGGGCAAGCGTGAGGCGCTCGCCGAAGCGGTCAAGCTGATGGAGCGCGTGCGTATCCCGGCGGCCAAGGAGCGCGCGTCCGCCTTCCCGCACCAGTTCTCCGGCGGCATGCGGCAGCGCATCATGATTGCGATGGCCATCGCCCTCGACCCCTGGATCCTCATCGCGGACGAGCCGACGACCGCCCTCGACGTGACCGTGCAGGCCCAGATCATGGCACTGCTGAAAGACCTGCAAAACGAGTACAACATGGGGTTGATCCTCATCACGCACGACCTCGGCGTGGTCGCGGATGTGGCGGACCGCATCGCCGTCATGTACGCCGGACGGCTCGTGGAGACGTCCCCGATCAAGCCGCTGTACGCGCACCCGGCGCACCCGTACACGAAAGGCCTCCTGGAGTCGATCCCGCGGCTGGACCAGAAAGGCGAGAAACTGCCGGCGATCGGCGGCCTGCCGCCCAATCTGCTCGCGATGCCGGAGGGATGCCCGTTCCATCCGCGCTGCAGGTACGCCATCGATCGGTGTCGCACCGGTGAGCCGCCGGTTCTGGAAGAGGCGGCGCCCGGGCGTCACGTCGCCTGCCATCGGTGGAAAGAGGTGCTCGGGTGAAGAAAACGTTAAGCGACGAAGTCGTCGTGACGGCGACGGACCTCGTCAAGCACTACCCGATCAAGACGGGCATCGTCCGGCGTACCACTGGCCGGGTGCGCGCGGTGGACGGGGTGTCGTTCGAGCTGCGCCGGGGTGAGACGCTCGGCGTCGTCGGCGAGTCGGGGTGCGGCAAATCCACGCTCGGGCGGCTGCTGATGCGGCTGGAGGAGCCGACCGCCGGCACCGTGCTGTTCGACGGCGTCGAGATGTACAAGCAGCGCGGCGCGGCCATGCGCCAGTTGCGGCGCGACATCCAGATCGTCTTCCAAGACCCGTACACGTCGCTCAACCCGCGCAAGACGGTCGGCGACATCGTCGGCGAGCCGTTCGAGATCCATCCCGAGGTGGTGCCGCGGGGCGGCCGGCGCAAGCGCGTCCAAGAGTTGCTCGACCTGGTCGGCCTCAGCCCCGAGCACATCAATCGCTACCCGCACCAGTTCTCCGGCGGCCAGCGGCAGCGCATCGGGGTGGCGCGGGGTATCGCGCTGAACCCGAAGGTGCTCATCTGCGACGAGCCGGTGTCGGCGCTGGACGTGTCCGTGCAGGCCCAGGTCGTCAACCTGCTGGAGAAACTGCAGCACGATCTGGGGCTTTCCTACATCTTCATCGCGCACGATCTGTCCGTCGTGCGGCACATCTCCGACCGGGTCGCCGTGATGTACCTCGGCCGGATCGTCGAGTTGGGCGACGAGTCCCAGATCTACGAGCGGCCCACTCATCCGTACACGCAGGCGCTGCTGTCTGCTGTGCCGGTGCCCGATCCGGAGTTGGCGGGAAAGCGCGAACAGATCATGTTGGTCGGCGACGTGCCGTCGCCGGCGAATCCGCCGTCCGGCTGCCGGTTCCACACCCGGTGCTGGCGGGCGACCGAGCAGTGCTCGCTCGAAGAGCCGCAGTTGATCATGCGTCCGGACGGGGTTGGCCAGCACCAGAGCGCGTGCCACTTCGCACACCTGCGCCAAGAGGACCTCGCGGGCGCTGACGCCTGAGTTGGATTGTGACTCCCGGTCCCCGCAAAGCTGTCGGGGTAGCGGCCGACGGCCGCGAGGAGAGAAGTTCGTGGGGTAAGCCAGCAGGCCCAGCGATTGCTGGGCCTGCATAGCTTGACGGGTGGCCAGGACCAGAATCGAACTGGTGACCCTTCAGTTTTCAGCCGAATGCTCTACCGACTGAGCTACCTGGCCAGGAACCGCCCGATGGACTGTTCCAGCGACCCCGACGGGACTTGAACCCGCGACCTTCGGCGTGACAGGCCGACGCGCTAACCAACTGCGCTACGGGGCCTTGGTAGGCCTGCTGGACGCGGACGCCCAGCCCGGAAACTATATCCCACCTTGGCGGCGTTGGCGAAATCACCGAACCGCGATCGAGCTTCTGTTTCCCTGAAGGTCCTTGTCGCAAGTGCCCAATCGCGCCGGCGTGGACGCGACGGTGACGTCCGTTGATCTTCACAGGAAATCCACCGTTTGAGCACAGCATTCCGATGGGGCGTCCATCTATGTTTTTGCTGCGCCACCGTCCCCCGTGGAGCTGGGCGACGATAGGAGGATCGATGGACGCAGTCATGAGGCGGGCTGCAGCGCCACGCCGGGCACCGGTCGGTGCGTGGCCACTGATTGCCGGGGGCGCGATTCTTGCCGCGGTGGTGTCCTGGTGGTGGTGGGTGACGACGGACGCCCTGACGTCCCTCGCCGGACTGGTGACCGAGGCCGGGCGGTTGACGGGATTCGGCGCCGGTCTGGCGGTAATCGCGCTCGTGACGCTCGCTGCCCGCATCGGTCCGCTCGACCGGGCGCTCGGGAGCGAACGGTTGTACCTGTGGCATGGACGGCTGGGGCGCTATGCGATCGGCATGATCGTCGCGCACGCCATTCTCATCACGGCCGGGTATGCGCTGGCCATGGGGGACAGTGTCGGCAGCGTGATCTTGTCGTTCCTCGCCGACCACGACATGCGGCTGGCGATCGTCGGCACGGGGCTGTTTCTCGTCGTGGGGGTGGCGAGTATGGCCGCGGTGCGCCGCGCGGCGCGGTATGAGGTGTGGCATGCGATACACCTGGTCACCTATGCGGCGATCTTGCTCGGCCTGTTCCACCAGGTGACCCTGGGCGCGCAGTTCGCCGACCAGCGGGTCGCGTCCGCGCTGTGGGTGGCGGCTTGCGTCGTGCCGGTGATCGTGCTGCTGATCAACCGCCTAGTGCGGCCGCTGGTGCGAAACGCCCGGCAGCGGTTCACGCTCGTTGCCGTCGTGCCTGAGGCGCCGGGCATCTTCTCACTGATCATCGGCGGCCGGGATCTCGAGCGGGTACCGGCGTTGGCGGGCCAATACCTGCGCGTCCACGCCAATGCGCGCGGGCTGCGTTTCGCGTCCAACCCATACTCGTTGTCGGTCGCGCCGGGCGGCTCGCATTGGCGGATCACGGTGGGCGCCGTGGGGGAGCATTCGCGGCGACTCGTGAGCCTGGCGCCGGGGACGCGCCTGTGGCTGGAGGGGCCGCTGGGCGGTCTCGCGCTGGCATCGGGCAGCTCCGCGCCGGTGCTGCTCATCGCGGGCGGGACGGGCGTCGCGCCGATACGCGCGCTCGCCGAGGCCGCGTTGCTCCAGCGTCCCTGGGCGCCGGTTGTCGTTTGGTACCGGGTCCACGATCCGGCCGAAGCGCTGTTCGGCGCGGAATGGGCGCGGCTGACGGCGTGGGCGCGGGGCCGCATCGCCGTCCATTTGCGGGCGGGCTCGCGTACCCTGCCCGGCAACCAGTTGGACGCCGCCGCTCTGCGGGCCGTCGCGCCGTGGATCGCCCACGCGGAAGTCCTCGTTTGTGGCGGACGCGGCTTGGTTGAGTCCGCGCGCAAGGCGGCCCGGCAGGCCGGGGCGTCGAACGTCCGTGTCGAATCGTTCGGGTGGTGACCGGATGACGAACGGACCGACCGCATCGGCGAGCCGAACTGGCCGACATAGAAACGGTGGTGACCGAATGACGAACAGCCTCACGCGCATCGGCCTGACGGCCCTTGGCTCCCTCGCGGTGATCGGCAGCCTCATCGGCGCGAAGGCCCTCGCTGTGGGCGCGACGCCCGGTGTCCAGCCAGCGCCGCGCGCCCCGTCCGGCACTCAACCGATCCCACGTGCGACGTCGGGCGGGTCGGCGACGCCCGCGTCCCATGCCCCGTCGTCCAAACCGTCACCGTCCGCGACGTCCCAGTCAGCGGGTGGCACCTTTACTGGCGACCCGGCGTCCGCACGCTATGGGGACGTCCAGGTCCAGATAGACGTGACCAGCGGCCACATCGACGACATCCGGGTTGTTCAGTACCCGAACAGCAACCGGCGCGACGTGGCGATCAACCAGCGGGCCATTCCGGTTCTGATCGCGGGGTCGCTGGCCGCGCAAAGTGCGAACATCGACGTGGTCAGCGGGGCGACGTACACCTCGCGGGGCTACCAGAAGTCGCTGCAATCGGCGATTGACAAGGCCGGGATATGACGACGGCGCTCGCCGGCGTCACCACGCGGCTTGACGAGGGCCGCTGGCTGGTGCACGCCATGGACACGGTGTTTTCCATCGCGTCCCCCGGTTTGGCAGGACGCGCCGACGCCGCTGCGCTGATCGAATCGATCGCCGACGATTGGGCCGCTACCGAGCGGACCATGTCGGTCTTCCAGGAGTCCAGCGAGATCAGCCGCTACCGGCAGGGCGAAATCACCGACGAGCAGCTCAGTGCCGCGAGCCGCGAGGTGCTGTCCGCCTGCGACCAGTTGGAGCGGCGCACTGACGGGGTCTTCTCGGGGCGTCGCGACGGGCGAGTCGATCCGACCGGCTACGTCAAGGGCTGGGCGCTGGCGCGCGCGGCGCAGGCGCTCGATCGGGCCGGGGTGGACGCGTATTGCATTAACGGCGGCGGCGACATCGTCGCGCGGGGGAGCGGTTTTCACGGCGTCGCGTGGCGGGTTGGAATCGCGCATCCGTTCCGGCCGGGGGAGTTGGCCACGATCGTCACGGCGATTCCGGGGGACGCCCGGTGCCTGGCCGTCGCGACGTCCGGCACCAGCGAACGGGGCCGGCACATCGTCAACCCGGTCGACGGGTGGCGTCCAGAGCGCTCAAGCGTGACGGTGGTCGGCCACGACATCGCGCTGGTGGACGCCGTCGCGACGGCCGCCCTGGCGGCCGGGCGCACGGGCCGCAGCGCGTCCGCGCATATGGTGCGGCGGTTCGATCTGGAAGCGTTCGGTTTCGACGAGGACGCTCGCCCCTGGTGGACGCCCGGAATGGCGAACTACGCGCTGCTCCCGCAGGATCAGGTTGAGTCGAGATCATGCTGAACGACCTCGCCAAGCTAGTCCGCACCTGCGGCTCGCTACCGAGCCCGCGCGAACGTGTCGAGCCCTAGCCAACCCTGCCGAGCCCTAGTGTCCCGCACCGGAAATTCGCTTCACAATTCGGCGCCTGGAACCGCGCTGGACTGCGAAGTCGCGGTCGACGATGCACCACATCGCCTCCCTCCTCCGCCTTGCCAGCCTGGCCCCAGACACCGAATTACTTAACCAGCGAACGTCCGGTGCGGGACACTAGCGTCCAAGCCTAGCTTTCGGCGTAATGCCTAGTCCTGGGTAATATTCCTAGCTTTCGGCGACCGTGCTGGCTGTGGGTGGATTGAATCCTGGCTGTCCCAAGAGTTGATCGTGGGCGATGCGGGATTGGAGGTCTGCGGTGGGTGTGCTGCAAGCAGCGACCACCCCGTGGTCGTATTCGGGTGCGACGGGGCCCGACCACTGGGGCGACCTGAACGCCGATTGGGCCATCGCGAAGACCGGACGACGGCAGTCGCCCGTCAACATCGTCACTACCGACCTGGTCGCCGACGACCCGAGCCTGGTCGAGTGCCGTTTCGTCCCGACTCGGTTTTCTATCGTCGACACCGGTCAGACCATTCAGCTCGTCCCACAGCGTCCGGGTAACCGCGTGTCCATCGGTGACCGGGGCGGCGAACTGTTGCAGGCCCACTTCCACGCGCCAGGCGAACACCTGTTGGACGGCCGCCGCTTTCCGCTGGAGTTGCACCTCGTCTTCGGAGACGCTGATGTGCAAACTCCGCTGGCTGCGGTGGCACCCGAACCTGCCATGAAAGCGAAGAGGGACCACGCGAGCGACCTGCTTTCCGCATCCGTGGCCGCGGTCGCCGACGTCCACGCGGTGCTGGGGGTGTTCATCGTCGCGGGGCGGACGAACGAGTGGCTGCGGGAAGTGCTCGCGGGCGTGCCGGCCGACGTGACGGCTGCCCCGCGCCTGACCGCGCCGATCGATCTGGGCGGCCTGGTCTCCCGGCCGAGTCCGGTGTTCAGCTACGCCGGCTCCCTAACGACGCCACCCTGCACGCAGGGGGTGACGTGGTTGCTGCTGGCGTCCCCGGTGGAATTCTCGGCCGAGCAGATCGGCGCTTTCACCCGTCTGTACGATCAAACCGCGCGTCCGGTGCAGCCGCTGAATGGCCGCAAGATCAGGTTACATACATCCCTTACGTGAGGGGAATGGTCGGTCTCAGCGGGTGTTCTGGACGCGGGTCGCAGTCGATGCTGGCTATGTCGTCGCGTGGGATGAGGTGGTCGGGGACGAGAACGACCGTGCCTCGGCTGCGGCGGCAGACGAAGACGACCGGAGCCTTCTGCTGGCCATGTTCGAGAGAATCGTCAGATAGCGTTAGAACGGTTGGGGTGGATACCCCGGTCTGCACCCAGCATCCCCTACCGGATTCGAACCGGCGTTGCAGCCTTGAAAGGGCGTCCCGGATAGCGTTTATGAGGTTTATAAGCGCTATTGGCGTTGGTTTCACGCTCAGCTGTTGGTTTATGAGGTTGTTGGTGTTGATTGGGTTTGATTGGTTGTGTGTACTGGATGTGTACTGGCGCGCCCATGGCACGCCCGGAATGTCGATGGGTAATTCGAGCTCCATGAACAGCGTCCAGCCTCTCCGGCGGCCACCGGGGGTCGCGCTAGGCTCCCCCCGGTGGGTGTGGGGTGTCATCTGGCCAACGCTT
>JGI20166J26741_10292226_pt1 | contig 16507 bp, 14 predicted proteins | sample TergutCu122P5_FD_26741 | JGI IMG/M metagenome (IMG submission 26741)
GACGGACAACAGCCCGCCGGAGGCGCAGACTTACGCCGGTGCGCCGGAAACGCAGGCGGACGGCGGCCCGCCGGAAACGCAAACTTACGCCGGCCCGCCGGAATCCCTTGAAGCGGCTGAATTTACAGAATCGTCATTGATGTCCCCGACGGGTTATCCAGAGCTGACCGGTTATTCGGAACGGCCGGCCGCGCCGGAAAAGAAGGCGGACACCGGTTCTGCGGAAACGCGGACGGACAACAGCCCGCCGGAGGCGCAGACTTACGCCGGTGCGCCGGAAACGCAGGCGGACGGCGGCCCTCCGGAAACGCAAACTTACGCCGGCCCGCCGGAATCCCTCGAAGCGGCTGAATTTACAGAATCGTCATTGATGCCCCTGACGGGTTATCCAGAGCTGACTGGTTATCCGGAGCGGCCGGCCGCGCCGGAAACGCAGGCGGCCGCCGTTGCGCCGGAAACTAACAAATCTGCCGGCGCTTCGATCGGCATCGTCGAACTGCCGAACCTGGCCGACGCGATAAGCGTCCTGGACGCGATGCTAAAGAGCGCCGGCGTCGAGTTCGTCACCTGGGAGAAAAAGCTGGGCGGCCGCCTGGTCACGATCATCGTACGCGGCGGCGCGGCCGAGACGCTGGAGGCCGTCGAGACCGCGCGGCGCTTCCCGGGCGCGCGTATCGCCGCCTGGGCCGTCATACCCAACCCGCACCCGGAGACGCTGAGGATGGTCGCGAAAAGCGCCGGCCATATGCGGGGCGGAGCTTTTTAACCCGGAGTGCGAAAACATTAGCCTCCTCTGTTCACGTCGTCGGCAAATGTTTTTCGCATCCGGTATAACCCGTCACCCGGAGCGCGCAGGTGCGAACTTCGTTCATTCGCTGTTGTCGCGATATTGCGCTGCCAGACGCAAAACGGGCCTTTCGGGCGAACACAGTTCGCCCCCCAGGCACCCTCTATAAACTGTCATCCTGAGCGAAGCGAAGGATCTAATACGAATCTCAGATTAATACTTCACAGGCGGAGCCGAAACGCCGAACGCTTAACGGCGTTCTCCGCGACAGACTGTGAAGATTTTAATCGAGATTCGTATAAAATAGCCAAAACATAGGATTCTTCGCTGCGCTCGGAATGACAAAAAGGGGTTTACAGAGGTTGCCCCACGCGGCATATTCGTTTATTCAATCATGTTTTTCATATATTTTATTAAAATACGGGAGGTCAACAAAATGGAACTGCAGGCATTGGGAATGATCGAAACGAGGGGCCTCGTGGCATCCATCGAGGCGGCGGACGCCATGCTTAAGGCGGCCAACGTGAAGCTGGTCGGCACGGAGAAGATCGGCTCCGGCCTGGTGTCCGTGATGGTCCGCGGAGACGTGGGCGCCGTCAAGGCGGCCGTGGAGGCCGGGCAGACGGCCGCGCAGAAACTGGGCGAGATCATCGCCGTCCACGTGATCCCGCGCCCCCACGGGGACGTGGAGTCGATCCTGCCGTCGGGCGCGGCCAAGGCGAACATTTAATACTAATTCCAATTTGAGCCATTACCTTGGAGGGAAGCTCAGCGTCAGAGGACGCTGAGCGATTTGACCGAACAAGGGAATGTGCGAAAATGGAATTAGTATAGGAGGCGCCCCATGGACGAGGAACTGATCCAAGCAATGACCGCGCGGGTGCTGGAACGCCTGGGGCGAATTCCGGATCGGCAGCCCGAAGACGAGCGCGGGGCCGCCGATGCTCCCGGGGAGTTATGCGGGAAGAATGAGAATTTTGAGAGCGGAATTCGCCCTGGGCATGATCGTCTGATCGTGCCCATAGGCGTCTCCGCGCGGCACGCGCATCTTACGCCGGAGCATATTGAGCGGCTTTTCGGGGCCGGTCACGTTCTCACGCCCAAAAAGGAACTGATGGGCGGGCAGTACGCCGCCGAGGAGTGCGTCACGATCGTCGGCACGAAGCTCCGGGCCATCGAGAACGTCCGGGTGCTCGGGCCGCCGCGGAAGGCCTCGCAGGTGGAGATCTCCCGGACGGACGCGATCCGTCTGGGCATAAACCCGCCCGTCCGGGACTCCGGCGACCTCGCCGGCTCCTCTCCCATCGCGCTGGTCGGCCCCCAGGGCGCGGTCTACCTGGAGGAGGGCTGCATCATCGCGAAGCGGCATATCCACATGAGCCGCCCGGACGCGGAGCGGTTCGGCGTCCGGGACGGCGACACCGTCAAAGTAGGCTTCAGGACCGGCCGCGCCGGTGTGCTGGACGACGTCGGCATACGCGTGGACGACAGCTTTTCGCTGGAAATGCACATAGACGCGGACGAGGCTAACAGCCTCGGCATATCCGATAAAACGGACGGGACAGTGATATACGCATGATAATCGCGAAGGTGATCGGCACGGTGGTAAGCACGCGCAAGGACTCTTCCCTGACGGGCAGCAAGTTCATGATCGTGGAGTCCATGAAGGATATGGCCGGGGGCAGGTTCGTGGCCGTCGACCCCATCGGCGCGGGCGCGGGGGAGCTCGTGCTCGTGGCCACGGGGGGCGCGGCCCGCGTCAAAAACCCCGGCGCGCCGGTGGACGCGGTCATTGTCGGGATAATCGACGACCCGGGGAAGATCACGACGGTAGGATAACATGGTTCTAACAATCCTTATTTATTCTGCATAATCCGCGTTCAGGTTTTTATTACTCGTTGTATCGCTCGAGGTGGAATCATTGAACAAGGCGATTTGCATGGTTGAATACGCCACGGTTTCCAGAGGGATCGCCGCCGCCGACGGCATGGTCAAGGCGGCGGCGGTTTCCCTGCACAAAATCCGGGCGGTCTGCCCCGGCAGGCTCATCGCCGTGTTCTCCGGCGCGCTCGCCGCGGTCAAGGCGGCCGTCGATTTCGCCAGGGCTGACTTCCCCGGCGAATTGGAGGACTGCTTTGTCATCGGGCGGCCGCACGGGGGACTTTTCGAAGCGCTCACAGCGGATAAGGTCACGCCTTTCGACGGCCCCGCCGCCCTCGGTATGCTGGAAACGACGACCGTCGCCTCCTGCGTTTTGGCCGCCGACTACGGCCTGAAAGCCGCCGGCGTGCGGCTCCTGCACATCCACTACGGCGCGGGGATGTGCGGCAGGTGCTACTTCCTGATCTCCGGGAGCGTGGCGGACGTGGAGGAGGCCCTGGCCTCGGCCAAGGCCAACCTCAGCCCCGGCGGCGCGCTCGTGGACTGGACGGTGATACCTAGCCCCGACGAGGCGGTGTGGAGGGCGCTGACGAGGGAATAATATCCGTATAAAAGAGGGGCGTTAGGACATTGCACTCATTTTTAGTGACGGGCGGCGGAATGGGTTTTATATTTTTTATGACCTGTTTGGGCGCTTCGACGGTTTTTTTCTTTCATAAGTCCGCGCCGGGAAAATTCCAACGGATATTTCTCGGGTTCGCGGCGGGAGTCATGATCGCGGCCTCCATATGGAGTTTGCTGATTCCGGCTATCGAGGCGGCGGAAACCGACGGGCGGCCCGGATGGATACCCGCGGCTTGCGGGTTTGTGCTGGGCGCTTTGTTTTTGTTGAGCCTGGATATAATCATTCCGCACCTTCATCCTTTTTCGGACGAACCGGAGGGGCCGGCTTCGCGGTCGAAGCGCTCCACTTTGCTGCTCTACGCCGTGACATTGCATAATATACCGGAAGGGATGGCCGTGGGCCTTTCTTTTGCCATGGCCGCCGAGCGCGGCGGCGACCCGGCGCTGTACGCGGCGGCTGTCGCTTTGGCGTTCGGCATAGGCGTTCAAAACTTCCCGGAAGGCGCGGCGGTCGCGCTTCCGATTCGTCAAAAGGGCGTTTCCGCCAGTAAGGCTTTCGGATTGGCTTGTCTGTCCGGAGCGGTGGAACCGGTTTTCGGTATGATCACGGTGCTACTGGCGGCTCGGATAACCCCTTTTATGCCCTGGCTGCTGTCCTTCGCGGCGGGCGCCATGATGTACGTCGTGGTGGAAGAACTGATACCCGAAGCGCATTTGGGCGAGCATTCCCACACAGGCACTTTGGGCGTAATGGCGGGGTTTCTGGTGATGATGACGCTGGATGTGGCTCTGGGATAAAGGGGCAAGATCAAATGTGATATTGTATACTCATGCGTTATACGAATCTCGATTAAAATCTTCACAGTCTGTCGCTTATAACGCAAAACGCCCTCTGGCGTTTTGCAGCGCTCCGACTGTGAAGTTTTAATCTGAGATTCGTATTAGCCGTGCCGTCCCCTCTTTTTTACCTTTACTGTCTGCGCCCAAAGCGTTATACTAGGCGCAAACATCCGCAGTTCTCCGTCTGCCCAGGAAGGGGACGATCCCAAGTGAACGAAAACGCGAACACATCGGCACAAACGGACGGAAGCCCGGCGCCCGGCGCGGTTTCCGATCTTTTCTCCGCCATAAAGCGAAATATCGCGAAAGTGATCGTCGGCAAGGACGAGGCGGCGGATCTGCTGCTAATCTGCCTGGCCACCGGCGGGCACGCGCTGATCGAGGACGTGCCCGGCCTCGGCAAGACCTCCATGGTGGCGGCGCTCGCGGCCTCCGTGGACTGCTCGTTTCAGCGGGTGCAGTTTACGCCGGACGTGCTTCCGTCCGACGTGACCGGCTTCACCATGTACCACCCCGTGACCGGGGAGGAAAAATTCTACCAGGGCGCGGTGATGTGCAACATTTTGTTGGCAGACGAACTCAACCGGACAAGCCCCAAGACGCAGTCGGCCTTGCTCCAGGCCATGCAGGAGGGCGCGGTCACGGTAGACGGCGTGACCCGCGTTTTGCCGCGGCCGTTCATGGTCTGCGCGACGCAGAACCCCGTCGAGCACGCGGGCACCTATCCCCTGCCGGAGGCGCAGCTGGACAGGTTTTTGATGCGGATCGGCATGGGCTATCCGTCCAGGACAGACGAGGCGGCTATCCTGGCCCGCAACCGGGGCGGCGCGGTCCGCGCGCCGCTGTCGCCGGTGGCAAACGCCGGGGACGTGCTTTCTATGCAGACGGCCCTCGACCACGTGCTCTGCTCGGCTCCCGTCGTGGCGTACATCGTGGACATCGTCCAGCGCACGAGGAAGCACGAGGGCGTCTCCCTGGGCGTCAGCCCGCGCGGCGCGATCGCGCTGATGAGGGCGTCGATGGGGCACGCCTTGCTGAAAGGCCGGAATTACACGATACCTGACGACGTGCAAGCCATGGCGAACCATACGCTCTGCCACCGCCTCATCCCGAATATTCACGCCTATACCCAAAGCCAGAGCGCCGAACAGATACTGGCCGACGTGTTGCGCCTGGTTCCGGTCCCGGTGGTGGCCGGAACATGAGGCCGCTTAAAATGTGCTGGTATCCGGCTATGGCGGCGCTTCTCATCGCCGGGCTCCTGACCGGCCGGCGGGAGTTCTTTCTGCTGCTGTTCATCATGGGTTTTGTGCTGCTGTTCTCGCTGGCCCTGAACCTGTGGACGCTGCTGTCGTTCTCCTACGTGCAGAGGACCGAGCGACGCGTCTGCGTCAAGGGCGGCGAGACTTCGCTCCGCGTGGAGATATACAACGACAAACCGTTTCCCTTCGCCTTTATGCGCGTGACCGTGGCGCCCGTCGCGCGCTCCTCCAGGGTGCGCCTGAGCTTCAGCCTGCTCCCGCGGAGCCACGCCTCCTTCACCGTCCCCCTCTTTTGCCCTTACCGCGGCGTATTCGGCGTCGGCATGACCGAACTCGAGGTCAACGACAGCTTCGGCCTGGTGAGGACACGCTTTAACATGCTCTCCTTGCCGTATTACCGCCAGACCGAAATGAAGGTCTATCCGAGGCTCGCCGATATCTCGCTCCCCTCCGCCAAACGGACCGACGCCAAGGTTTTCGGCTCGACCGGGGCCCATATAGCCAAGCAGGGGGAATCCTACGCCGGGCTTAGCAAATATACGCCGGGGGACCCTTTCAAGCGGGTGCACAGGGCGGTCTCCGCCAAACGGCGGGAGCTTTACGTCAAAACCTACGACGCGCCATTCGAGACTTCCGTGCTGATCGCCATGGACACCGCCGTCGGGGGCGGGGACGAGGAGGAACGGCTGTATCTGGCCGACCTGGCCTGCGAATGCGCCGCGGCGGTGGCCCATTACAGCCTGAGGACCGGGCGCCGCGTGATCTTCGGGTGCGCCGCCTTGCCCGGCGCGCCGGACGTCTGTGAAACCGAGAGGGACTTCCTCCGGTTTTACGAGGGCCTCGCGGAATTGCGTTTTACGGAACAGGGCGATTTCGCGGAGGTATTCCAGCGGATATCGTATTCCGACGTCGAGGCGGTCTACGCGATAACGGCGCGCAGCGACGCCGTCATCCGCGAAGTCCTGTCCATGTCCGGCATAAAGAACATCAGGCTGATCGAGCTTTCCACGGGGAAAGGCGCGGAGGCCGCGGCTGAATCCGCGTCCGTCGGAGGCGTCTGGACGGTCCGTTTGGCGGTCGGCGACGACATAGCGGCCGTTTTGGGAGAAGAGAGTGTCATGAGATGACAATAAGGCGGAAACGCGCCCCAAAAGCCGTATACGATATTCGCGGCGTGAGCGCCGACGTCGGTGATAAAACCGGGGGGTTCGCCCGGATTTCCCGCGGCGGGGCGCCGATGGACGCTTTGGCGTGCCTGCTTCTCTCGGCCGGCGCTATGACGGCTCTGCTCGCGCCGACGGAGCTTGACCACAGCGTGTGGGCATGCCTCCTGGCGGCGGCCGTCCCGCTCGTTTTCTATATTCTGCCCGGGCGCAGATGGTGGATAATGCCCTCCGCGCTCGCGGGCCTGGCGCTGCTGTCCTTGCTCTACCAGCGCTGGACGGGCGTTCTCCCCGATACGCTCGCGTACTGGCGGGCGTTCGCGCGCTGGGTCACATCCGGCGCGCCCTATGTGGAGGACGTGACGGACCCCGGCTTCATGACGGCCGCGTACGGCTGCGTCGCCGTTTCCGTCACTTTGGTCATCTACGTTTTGATCCGCAGGCTGTTTTTCTTTCCGGTATTTGTGCTGATCCAGGCCGCCGCGCTCACGGCGTCATATCTGATCATGGACTCCGACCTTACGAAAGCCCTCTGCCTCAGCGCGGCGGGGCTTATTGTGCTGCTTCCGAAAACCTACGCGAACCGGCTCATAAAACAAAGCGGCGTGCCTGTCGGGGAAGCGGAGCGCGCCGGCGTGTCCAAATCGCGGATGCAGGCCGTGGCGGCCGCCGCCGCGGCGGTTTCAGTGCTTCTCGCGCTGCTGACGGTGCCCGCGGACACCTCGAAGTGGAAATCCGACAGGCTCAATTCGTTTGCGGACGATTTGAACACTAAGTTCGGCGTTTCGCCCGGCGGGTGGGGATGGGACTATTCGGATTTCAGCCTGGACGAGCTCGGTTTTGAGGATGAAACGGGGGATTTGGGCGGCCCCGCCGGCCTAAACGACATGACGTATCTGTCGGTTTGGACCGACCGGCCTGTGCTTCTGAAGGGCCGGGTGCTGGACTATTACGACGGAAACGGCTGGAGCGTGTCCAGCCCGGACGCGGATATGCGGCTCGGCGGCGTGATTTGGCGCGGCGCGAGGGCGGAGGCCTTTGACCTGGACAAGCCCATAGGCGGCGCAGAGGCCAAAAGCCTTTACGATGAGCTGACCTCCGACGTGGAAGTCACCGTGCGCTATGCCCGGAGCTCCGGCAACAATACCCTGTTCGCCCCGGCCAACATCCGTGAGTTCACGCCCGGCGCTTATCTTAAAAATGAGGACGCCTATTTTAACGCGCGTTCGGAGCTTTTTTTGCGGCGGAATGTCTATAATGGCGAGCAGTACACCGTCAGCGCGCGCGTCTGGGATACCGGAAAGGCCGGTTTTGACGAGAAATTCGCCGGGCTCGAGAAACTGGTCAAAGACCCCAAGGGCTACGCCGCGGCAAAAGAACGCTACACCCAGCTTCCGGACGAGCTTCCCGCGTCGGTCAGGCAAACGGCGGAGTTTATAGTGCATATAACGGGCTTCGCCTCGCCGTATCTCAAGGCCCGGGCCATAAGCAAATGGCTGTCGGAGAATGCCTCCTACACGCTGACGCCTGATACGCCGCCGGAGGGCGCCGACTTTACCGCCCATTTTCTGGAGACAAAAGAGGGATACTGCGTCTACTTCGCCACGGCGATGACCGTGCTGGCGCGCTGCGCCGGGCTTCCCGCCAGGTATGTGGAGGGCTTCGCGCTGGAGGGCACGGAAAAGCGGGGCCTCTATCAGGCCACCGGCCGAACCGGGCACGCCTGGAGCGAGGTCTATTTCGAGGGCATCGGCTGGCTGACGTTCGACCCGCTGAACTGGAACCCGGCGGCCCCGCTCAACGGCGACGCTCCCGTTGCCGCGCCCGTTATACCGGCCCCTGCCGCCGAAACTCCCCCGCCGACGCCTTCTCCCCCGCCTCAGGATCGGGGCGTCATAGCGCCTCCGGCGGTCCAGGGAACTCGGAACCGGGCCTTGTTCATCTGGCCGCCGATCCTCGCGGCCGCCGCGCTTTTCGGCCTGTTCCGCTGGGCGCTCTGGGCCGGGCCGCGGCATAAGGCCCGCATGTGGGCATATGACGGCGTGCGCCGCCGCTTTGCCGGGACTTCGCGTCAGCTCGACGCCCTTTACAACGATACTCTCCGTCTGCTGGCCTTTCACGGCCTGAGCGTGTCACCGGGGGAGACGCTCGTGACCTTCCCGGAGCGCGCGGACAAAAGCGTGACGATAGACGGGCGCGCTTTGGCGGAGACGGCCGGCGCTTTGATGCGCACGCACTTCGGGGAAATTTTGCCCGGGGAGGAAGAGATCAGGCGGGCCTGCGAATATCACGGCGTGTTGGAATCTATGACCCTGGAAAACCTGGGGAAGGTACGGTACCTGTTCAGGCGGGCGCTGATACCGTGATTCATGCGAGTCTAATTTTATCTGATATTTTAATTTATGTATAATCCGCTATTTTTTCTCTTAGCGGATTTTTTTATAGGATAGACGACAGGGGCGGCCGGAATATCGGATTCGGAATCGGATTCGGCGTCTAAGCTCTTCGTTCCTGTGTCCACGTCTTGAACGCCTATTTCGGCTTCCGCCAATTCCGTCGCGTGCTTTTTCGCCAATTCAAGGATATCGTTGAGGAGTTTCCTATATTGATCCTCGTAATTCATGCCTGCCTCCGAGTTACTTACCATGTGACGTTTATCTGTTATAAATTATACATAAGTTTCTTATGAGTGTCAATGCATATATCGAAGTTTCTTGCGGTTTTGTGAAATCTCGGTGTAGAACCCTTATAATCAAAAAAACAGGATTTAAGAGGGTGAGCGCCATTATCGGTGAACGATTGGCCGAATTGCGAAAAGACGCCGGACTGGATCAGACGGGATTGGCTCGATTGCTTTCTTTGTCACATCATACAATTTCATCGTATGAGCGGAATAAAAGTACGCCAAATGACGAGTTAAAAGTGAAGATTGCGGAAATTTTCAATGTTTCACTGGATTATTTGCTTGGCTTGATCAATGAGCCGCTACCATATAAGCGAAACGAGAATTGCGTCTATCTGCCGGAAAATGCGACTACAGAGGCAAAACAAGATATTATCCGTTACATAGAATTTGTAAAACAAAAAAGTATTTTTGAACCGAAACATTGCAAAAGCAAATGAGGCGGCGATATGTCAAAACCCAGAAACGCTGACGGCGACAAAAACTTAATTGGCGTACGGCTCAAAGAGCTTCGGGAAAACGCAATACCCAGGTTGTCGCAAAGGGGGCTTGCCCAAAAACTGCAGTTGATGGGAATCGACATAGACAAGAATGTCATCACGCGGATAGAAACCAATAAGCGGTATGTTTCGGATTTCGAGATACAGGCCTTCGCGAGGATTTTTGGCGTGACTTATGATTACCTGATAGACGGGAAAATCCGGTGAATTTATTTTTACTATGCCAAACTGTTGCCGGTGATAGAGTTGAAAGCAATGTCAACAGGTTAAGCGGTGCGGGACATGACAAACGAATGAACATATAAATTGCACAACGAATGTAGGGCGCGCCGAGCTTGCAACGATATTCATTGCAAATAGTGCCAATTGTGTGGAACGGCGCGCCGGGGTCGGCGCGCCCTACAACAAAAGGATCTCTAATTTTATGCAGAAATACTTTCATGCGTTGTCGTGCGGTGCGGGATGGAACCCGCAGCTGCATAATCGCGGATTACGTAGGGTCGGGGTTCCATCCCCGACCGTAAACCCCTTTAACCTGTTGACATTGGAGTTGAAAGAGATCATGTCTCCGCTCTTATACTCGATACTACGTATCCCAATATCATCTTCTGCGCGTCTGGATTGTAGTAATTCCGATAGTATGCCGCGGCTTCCGCGTTTTCCTCCCTGACGGTTGAAATTCCCGCCTGTAAGCCCTTCTCGGTAGCCACCCTGGCCTTGGACCCTTCGAGCGCCTTATCTTCAAGATAGCCCTCGTCAATCAGCCTGCCCGTAATCCTCCGCGACGACAATCCTTTGCTCCGTTTCTGGTAAACCAGCGCGTTGATTCTGTCCATGAATACCGAGACGGGCACGGGTTCATCGAAAAACATAAAATTGTCCTCAACAAAACTCGCCGTGTCAATTATATCGTTTGCGGCAGGCTTTGGCGGTTTATTATAAAATCCCATCCTGTTCACAATAGAATCCCCGTTGATGGCGTCTTTACCGGCAAACCCGCGCAGCACATTCAGGAACGCCGCGCCGTATTTCGCGAGTTTCACCTGTCCGACGCCGGATACGCCCAGCATTTCCTCCTCGTTTGACGGCATTCTCGCGCACATGTCCACGAGCGTCGCGTCGGAAAAAATAACGAACGCCGGAACATTCTCCTCATGGGCGATCTTTAGCCTCAGTTCCTTCAAGGCGGCAAGCAAACCCGTATTTACAGCGGCCCTCGCCGCTTCGGCTTTTTTCTTTAGCGACGGCCTCTTTCCTAAAATCCTGTCCAAATCCGATTCCGCAGATCCCTCCTCTAAAACGGGCATGAACACCTTTTCTCCGTCAAACAGCACGGAATTCCCTTTTTCGGCCACCTTCACAACGGGGTACTCGCCCCCCATGGAGCGTAAATAACCGCCCTGCAACAAAAAGTCGGCAATCAGCCGTATTTCCCCGGCGCTTTTGTCCGCCATCGCGCCGTATGTCTTTATCGAATCCAGGCCCAGCCTCGACAGTTTCTCGCTTTTTGCGCCGCGCAACACGTCAATCACGGTGGTTATGCCGTAACCCCTGTTCATGCGGCAGACGCAGGACAGGATCTTCTGCGCCTCCACGGTGACATCGGCCATTTTACGCTCTGCGCGGCAGTTGCCGCAATTATCGCACGCCATAGCTTCGGTGTCGCCGAAATAATCCAGTATGTACCGCCGCAGGCATTCCGCGGTTTTGCAGTACCATTCGATCTGCGTCAGCCGCTTATAATCCCGGGCTTTCAGCGCTTTAAGCTCATCCGGCGTCAAAGGGTCGTCTTTTTCCGATTCGGGGCCGGCCGCGCCAAACGCGAATTCCGTCCAGATTTGGCTCTGCTCGCCCATGCCGCCTGTGTGCTCTATCAAATATTTATTGATGATTATATCCTGCGCGCTGAAAAACAGTACGCATTCGGCGGGGCTGCCGTCCCGCCCGGCGCGTCCGGCCTCCTGGTAGTAGCTCTCCATGTTTTTCGGCATGTTGTAGTGTATGACAAAGGCCACATTGCTCTTGTCGATGCCCATTCCAAAGGCGTTTGTCGCCACAATGACGCTCTTCCGGTCATATACGAAATCATCCTGCGCCGTCACGCGCTCCGCCTGCGACAGGCCCGCGTGATACGCGCAAGCCGGAAATCCGTCGTGATTAAGCCTTTCAGTCACCTCGTTCACGGTTTTGCGCGTCGCGCAGTACACGATCCCGCTTTTGCCTTTGTTTTCCAACAAATATCCGGCCAGCTCGCCGTATTTATCGCGCGGGCGGCGCACCTCGAAATACAAATTTTCGCGGTTGAAGCCCATTGTCAGATTCAGCGGGTTTTCGAGGCCAAGCAGCCGTATGACGTCGTCTTTCACGTCGCTTGTGGCCGTCGCCGTAAACGCAGCCACCACTGGGCGTTTCGGTAGCGAGGCAATAAACGCGGATATGTTCAGGTAGCTCGGGCGGAAATCCTGTCCCCAGTGCGAGACGCAGTGGGCCTCGTCGACAGCCACCATCGAGACGTCGGCGGTTTGGGCGAAATCCGTAAACGACGGCGCGTCAAGGCGTTCGGGAGCCACGTAGATGATCTTGTATAGCCCCTGCCGGGCGCGGGCAAGGGCCTTGTCCGTCTGCGCCTGTGTCAGCGACGAGTTGATGAACGCCGCCGCTACGCCGTTTTGCGTAAGCGCGGCCACCTGATCCCTCATAAGCGAGATCAGCGGCGACACCACGAGGGTGATTCCTCCGAACATCAGCGCCGGTATCTGGAAGCACAGGGATTTACCCGCGCCCGTCGGCATGACCGCGAGAGCGTCGCGCCCGCCTAAAATAGCGCGGATGACTTCTTCCTGGCCGGGACGGAAAGCCGGGTAGCCGAAATATTTCCCTAAAATCTCGAATGGTTGGTTGTTCATGCGTTCTCCTTAGCGCTTTTGCATATCTCTCAGATAGGCTTCCGCCTTCAACACGGTCAAGATCACATTTTCATAAGTCTCCAATTCGAGAATCCGCTCGACCCCAAACCATCCGATGTCGTTAACCTCTGACGCCTGCGGTTTCAATTCGCCGGCTTGAGCCCTGCATAAATAGATTAAGTCAATATGGTTATGAGTGCCGTCGCCTTCAATATCCTCTAAAAGTATTGTAAAAGGCCGCTCCAATTCCCTACAGCCTTCGTGCGACAGTGACAAACCCTGCTTTTCGGATATGATTTCTGCCATGATTCCGGTTTCCTCGTATATCTCCCGTAAAACGGCGTCGTCAGGCAATTCGTTTTCATCGATATGCCCGCCCGGCGGGAGCCAGACCTTCAGCTTGTTATGCTTTATCATCAGGATTTCTTTCTTTTCGTTGAACACGATCCCCGTCGCGGTAAAATGGTTTTGTACCATGGCACACCTCTAAAAATGGGATGAGTTTCCACGGAAACCCGAATGCCGCATTCCGTTGTCATCCTGAGCGAAGTAATAGATCTTTCACCTCCGTGACAAAGGCAAGATTCTTCGGCTTCGCCTCAGAATGACAGAGTAGTTTCCGCGGGTACTTTGGGATAAATGCCCATGTCATAACTGGTTCCTAGTACAACGTATCGCAAATAAAGGCCCAATTGTCATCCTGAGCGTAGCGAAGGATCTAAGATTCTTCGGCTTCGCCTCAGAATGACAATGAGCAGTTACTTCTGGGATGATGTCCTAGGTTGTGAAAATTATCTCTTTCGCATTGGTACACGCCTTCAAGTCCTTCTCAGTCAGCCTAAACCACTCCGCAAATTCCGGTTCGGTCTTAATAACAAGCTCATCCATCTCCGCCCGCATCGAAAGGTTCCGCTCCGACTTGTATCTGCGAACCTCCGCCATAACGTCCTTGACCTTTTCGCCGAACAGAATAATCCGGTCATTGGCTGATGAAGGCTCCCCTGCCAAACGCTCTACCGGTAACGGCTTTACCCACAGCGTTTTATGGATCGACGCCGTTTTTTCATGCCTCCTGAAAAACTCCTGATAAATATACTCCGAAATGTGCGGGACGTAAATAGAATAGAGCTTCAAAATGTTCAGCAGCGCGTAATACAGCGCGTACTGGGCGCTTTTTCGCTCCGTGACGCCGTGGATCTCGGGCTCGTACAGCCGTTCCTTGACGATCTCGATGTAGTTGTCGCAGAAATCCTTCCAGAACAGCCCGTCGATCTCATGCCGCGCGGAGCCGATCTCGTATTCGTACAGCAGCTTTGCCGCCCTGTCCGCCGTGACCTTCACGCGCTCGATTATCCACCTGTCGATCGGCAGAAGCTCCGGTTTGTCTGTAAAAGGAGAATCAGCACAATCATAATCGGCAATATCGGAATCTGCAATAATGCAATCGGCACAATCTGAATCGGCAATATCAAAGTCCTGCAAATGCGCAATCGCGAACTTCGACGCGTTCCAGAGCTTCGTTATGAATCTTTTCGGGATAGACAATTCGTCCGGTGAAAAGAACGTGTCCATCCCGAGCCTGGCCCCCGCCGTCCAGTATCGCAAAACGTCCGCCGAGTGCGTCTCGATCAATGCTTTCGGTTCCGACTCGCTGTTATTTTTCGATTTGCCTATTTTCTCGCCTTTTTTCGCCAATACCCAACCACATATCATTATATCCTTCCATGGAATATTACCTGTATGATAGAGGCTCCGGACGATGGTGTAAAATGCCCATGTGCGAATTATTTCATGGGCTTGTGTGCGCATGCTCATCGGCGTGAGCTCCAGGCCCAGCCGCTCGTTGATCTGCGGCGTGACGCTGGACGTCGCCCAGGTGTCGAAAACGGCGCTCTCCGGGACAAAACTCGTGCTCCCGCATGAATCGCACGTACCGCATAATTCGATTTCCAGCGGGTTTACGGGAAGCTGCTCGGGTCTGGCGAAGATTGGCGCGCCGCATTCCTCGCAGTACCAGACCGGGAACGGCACCCCGAAATACCGCTGGCGCGATATGCACCAGTCCCACTTCAAATTTTCAACCCATGCGATATAGCGGTTCTTCATCTGCGAAGGGTACCAGTTGATCCCGTCGGCGGCCTTGAGAAATTCGTCCCTCTTCGTCAGCACGTCGATATACCACTGCCTGGACGGAATTATCTCGACCTCTTTCCCGCAGCGCTCGTGCACGCCCACCGTATGGACGATATTATCCGATTTGAGCAGCAGCCCGCGTTCGTCCAAGAGGCGGACTGTCGCGGCCCGGGCCTCGCGGACATGCAGCCCGGCGATATACGGGACGTCGGCCGCGATCGTTCCGTCCGGCAGAATGATTTTACGGTACGGCAGTTCGTGTTCCGCGTACCATTCCGCGTCCGTGCTGTCGCCGAACGTCGCGCACATGACCACGCCGGTGCCCTTGTCTATACTCGCCTTATCGTCGGCTAAGATAGGGATTTCGTAGTCATACAGCGGGACTTTCACGGACTTGCCGATAAAATCTTTGTAGCGGCCGTCGCTGGGGTTTACAAACAGACAGACGCAGCCATAGAGCAATTCCGGCCTTGTGGTGGCCACAATCAGCGTGGCGGGATTTGGCTTAGCATCCTCTGACATGTGATCCTTCATGTGTGCGGCGTTTTCCGCCTCATTTCCCGCCAAAACAAACGGCACATACACATACGCGCTCTCTATGTCCGCCGTCTCCAGTTCCGCCTGCGCGATGGAAGTCCGGCATTCGGCGCACCACAGAACCGGCGACTCCTTCATGTACGCCTTTCCCGATTTGACAAGCTCCAGGAACAGCTGCTGCGATATTTTGCGGACGTCCGGGTTTATCGTCTGGTATTCCAAAGACCAATCCGCCGAGAACCCCAGCGTTTTCCAGAAATCCTTGAACTCGTTCACGTATTTTTCCGCCGTGTTCCGGCATTTTTCTATAAATTCGCCGCGCGGCAAAGCGTTCGCGCGGATGCCCTCCTCGCGCTCTACGAGGCGCTCGGTAGGCAGCCCGTTGTCGTCGAAGCCGAAGGGGTAAAAGACGTTGTACCCCTGCATCCGTCGGAAACGGGCGATGATCTCCGCCTGCACATACGAGAACAAATGCCCGATATGCAAGCTCCCGCTGACTGTCGGCGGCGGCGTGTCGATGGAGTAAATCTCTCCCGGCGCGTTTTTGTCGAAGGCGTAAATCTTTTCCCGTTCCCAGAATTCCTGCATCCGCTTTTCGATTTGCGTGAAATTGTAACGCTTTTCCATGACCATTCCTCCCGAATTGGTAGTAACCGAATACAATAAAAGTCCCAAGCAGAATACTGTAATAAGTAAACTGCTTGGGACGAACTTTATTGTCCGTGGTACCACCCAAATTCGGAGGAAAACCTCCGCGCTCCGCCGGTACGGGATAGGCATATCCGATACCGCTTTCCCTATGACGGTGGAAACTCCGTTGAAGCCTACTGGGAATATTCCGCATGACAAGAATATTCCGTTCGGTTCACAGCTCAGAGGCTACCTTCCGCACTTTCCTCACGGGAACTTCCACCCAGAATGTAAACGCGCGGCGTTTACGTTCACCGTTCCCTCTCTGCGCATCGGAAAACGCGTACTCTTCCTCGTCAAAGCCTTTATTGTATTCAGTTTTGTAAAATCATAATAACATGCCGCGTATGAACTGTCAATAACGACCGAAATTTGGAAAACTGGCAATTTGGCATAGGTAATCTCACAGCAAAGCCTCAGCAATACCGCTCAATGAATGTTTGGGCCAATTTGTATGCTTCCCGCTCAAGCCTCGCTATTTCATCCAGAGCGTCGGCCTGT
>JGI20166J26741_10293337_pt1 | contig 16507 bp, 8 predicted proteins | sample TergutCu122P5_FD_26741 | JGI IMG/M metagenome (IMG submission 26741)
CCCCCCGTGTGTGACTTAACTTGGCTGTGGTTTCAAGGACGGCCGTGCCCAGTGTACGGATAACGCATGTTGTTAAGCAGAATCGCGAGAAAATAAAATGTTCTCGCGTCATGAACTCCATAACTGTTCACCTGTGGCTGCATAACATGTATCTTTGGTTATATCGACATGTGATAACCCAAGAAACGTTTGTTGCAAGTACGGCATGTTCCTCCTACAATAAACTGTGAATACACACTACATGTGCATGTAAACACATACATTCCTATTAGCAAAACATCTCTTCTCCGTATGTTTTCAAAATAAACTGTACTAAGGTCGCAACTGCTTGTCTATAACAATTATCTTTCGAACACAATTGCCGTTGAAGACTTTTATACTAAAGGCAGTAGTACTGTTCCAAAACCACTGCTTCATCAATTTACATTTTTTTCCAACCAAAAAGGCGGTGGTTGACGCACGTTTACTTATGCACTGCGAAATCACGATCACACACCAATCAGACAAGAGAAGGGAATGAAAGAAGAACATTAAGCTACAAGTAAAATGACGCATTTCAGTGCACAAACAGAGACAAAAGGTAAGCTTGCTGTCTCAAAAAAGAGAGAGAGAGAGAGATCGCCCCTCATTTTTAATATGCCAGGAGTATTCTGCTTTAAAGTAGTAGTAGTAGTAGTAGTAGTTGTTGTTGTTGTTGTGGTGGTGGTGGTGGTGGTAGAAATAGTAGTAGCAGCAGTAGTAACAGTAATAGTAGTGACTTATTTATAAATTATAGTCCATCAGGTACTCAAATTTCAGCATATTGTAAAAGCATCATTCACCAATATAAAGCCTAACATCATCAGGTACTCAAATTTCAGCATATTGTAAAAGCATCATTCACCAATATAAAACCTAACATATAGAACGACGCGAAAGTAGGATTACAGTTTAATTCCAAATCAATGTACGTTCTTTGAAATATTTCAAACTGGTGACAGCCACAATGAATACACAATTCATAGCTCTCACGGACACCAATGTCAAGGTCGCAAAACCGCTTACTCATGAGCTAACCGCCATACAAATCCAGCACTGTCCACTTTCAGTGTCAGTTACCAAACTGATTTAACACAGGAACATTATGAATGGGTCTCTATGTTCCATATCGCTAGACTTAATATGTCACGGAAGGTCGTAATACAGACTTGGTTCAGCTCAATCCGCATAAGTAGACCAATCCTATTAATGTCAAGCCTTTATCCAATGATCAGGTTACTCACCTCAGACGAGGAATGTGGGATAGCTCCTTGTCCGACGGATCCACCCAGCTTATCTCTGGTGGTGGACTGCCATGAGCTGAACAGCTGAGCATTGCACCTGTCGAGTTGGAGAATTCTAGCAATGATGGAGGTTCCTGGAGAAACACAGGACCTTGGATGTGAGGTGGCATTTGTGAAACACCTGTAAAGAATGAAACAGCGGCTTACACGACGAAGTAAAAACTGTAGTTTATTTAGATGGAACAAGTCCAATATTCAGAGTGCTGTTCCACTGATGTCAGTTCTTCGGCCTTGAATACACGCAGTCCTTGTTTTTTGCCCCTTGGTTTTACACTTTTTGCTTCAACGCCCCTTGCAATCAACACTACTTCTTAATTTGCTCTGCCACATTTTCGGTTGAACGCCCTTTGGCTGACTGCGCAATTGGACGCTGCCGGAATAGTACGAATCTCACGGCGCAGAACAAAACTTGCAGGCAGCACACTCATTGCAAATTACGTCACCATACTCTTCCTCTTTACTACGGACGATGTTGTTTATTTGTACATATTTAAGTTTCTATTTCTACCTACAAACGCCTCGATGACACACCTAGTCGAGGAACCAAAAAAGGAAAAGAACCCTGATACTATGGCGAAAAATCGCAGCAATAATTTTAACGGTAGTAATATGTATGTTCACCAGCCCCAGTGGTCGCGCCGTTTAAGGCGCAGGTCTGCGGCCGCTCGCTTGCTAAGGTCGTGGGTTCCAACCCCGCATGGGGCATGGATCTTTGTTGTGAGTATTGTGTGTTTTCAGTTAGTCCGGGCTGATCATTCGTCCAGAGGAGCCCTACCGACTGTGGTGCGTTCTTTTTTTTATGATCTAGAAACCTCAAAAACGAGGAGGCCTTGGACCACGTTGGGCCGCAACGCCAAAGGGGAAAAAATAAGTATGTTCTGTGGGTAATAAAATGACTGTGTAGAAAAACCTGTGCAAGTGAACGTGATTATCCGTAACAGAAAATCTGTGACAGTGGGGATACGGAAAATCGAACATCCGTGACAAGCCTAGTAAAAACGAACTAGGCTGGAACAAACTGTGAAGACGACGAATAATAAACCCCTAAAGCAACCATCATCCTTCGTACGTACAATTAATTGGCTCGATCGGAAACATAACCTAACCGCAACAAGAATATTAACGATGGTAGTAAAGTGAATGATTTTTAAACGCTGTGAGATTGAATCTAGCCATCCGCGACATACATACATATACATGTATTCGTACACATATAGGTACATTCCATGGATCCATAAGTGTGTCAAAAAGACAGAAGGATGTGGAATGAGTCACAAATACACAAATATCCACAATTTTTAGTGTAAAATACTATAAACATTTTACAAAATAGTATTATATATCATCTTTACACATTAACAGTTCGTCTGCAGAGTAAATGGGAAACAAGTATTTCCTTTAGGCTGCTTAAATTTTACTTTATCGCTCTTGAGTATTGTCATACTAGGTGGTAAACAACTGAAAATTTTGATGCCAGCATAAAATGCGTGTGTGTTTTTTGAAACAAGATAGGTTGGCATTTGGTCTATGAGGATGGTGTTTATTTCTTGTATTAATGTTGTGTTCAGAAGAATTAAAAAAAAATCCTGATCATTGATAATGAAGTTTATTAATTACCCATTTATACTAGCATGGAACAAGTAGAAAATCTAATTGTTTAAATAGAATTTTTCGTGAAGTTCTGTGTTGCGCATCGTCCATCATTCTTAAGATTTTCTTTTGTAATGTGAAAATCTTAACACTGTTGGGAGATTTACCCTCAGAAATTACTCCATATTTGATCAGGTAACGAAAGTATGCACAGTAAATTAATTTGAGAATGTTAAATTTATAGAATATGTACCGTCCGTGTCAAGTACAAGCAATTTTTTTCCGTTTACTTCTTATAGCATGTAGGCCGAAGATAAATATTAATTATTTTTAAATTAATAACAGTAACACTAAAATAATGAAGTAAATAAACGTACATACATTTTATATGTAGAGGTAGTCATTCGCAAGTTTGCACGTAACCCCTACCTATTCTAATGTTGCTTATGGGAATATCTTTTTTATTTACTCCATGATTCACTCCCACTTTATAGGAAACACGGCTAGGGCGTAAAACAAGTGTTACATGTGAAGCGACGCTCTTCGTCAGATTTTATTACTTCCTGCATACGTCGGTCTGACTATTTGTCCGGTGGTGTGCTGTGTCTAGTACAGTAGTTCTGAGAATTGCAGGGGCATAAAAAATACGGAGAATAAAAGCAAACCGGCCTAACTACGTGGTGGGGACTAAGTAGGAAAAGACGTGGTTGGATGGGGAGAATGAAAATGATAAGTGGAAGAATACAAGGATCCTGGGTGAGGATAAATAAAAACAAAGAAATTATGACAGAGGGAAAACCATTACGTGCAGAACAACGAACTATTAATTCTTTTGAACGGAGTAACTACTTTATTCTCAGCCGCTACAACATTAAAAATTTCTACCTTCTGTTCAGACAGTGGATTTATGTATAGAATATGTTTATCTGAATAAATATATAATATTTTACTAACTGAGAAGCAGACCATTTTTGTGAGATATGAAATGAATATTTGTTCGCTGCTAAGATGCCCTTCAGTCTCCAAAGAATTACAAATGGGGCATTATCAGGGAGGCTGCAACAAGAAAAACTACGAGGACGCAAATAAGCTGGGCATTGAGTAACATGTATGAATGAAGCGGATTTAATATTGATGAATGCAATACTTTTATGAATACAGCACTTTAAATCAAGTACTCGTATTTATTACAGGGTACAGGGTGTTAGTTGAGCAGCTGGCTGTTGTTCACATAACAGTGACACATTCCTTTAGAACTCAAGTTTATAGCACTTATATAAAACCCTCATTAGACTACACCACAACCCACTCAAAATTAAAGTTGGACGGAGACATGAAAAATGTAAAGAGTTCAAGAATAACATGGATAGAATGGGCACGCGACATCTCTGTCTAGTGGGTAGTGGAGTGCATTTTATTTGAAAGGTCTTCAATACAAATCACGGATCATATACCTCCTTTAAACACATTTTAACGGGGTTTCTCATTCATTACACACAAATGACTGGATAATAACAAAATATATGTTTCGGAAAGGTAAAAACAAAATAACAGTGTTGATGAAGGTAAAGAGAATCTAGCAATATGCAGGTGCTTGTGTTGCCCTATATAATGTAGGCCTAATATAATGTAATGTAATGTTACTTAGCGTTATGTAATATTAGTGTTATGTAACGTAATATTATGTAATGTTATGTACATATGTACGTATATATGTATGTATACGTATGCATGTATGAGTGTGCGTGTATGTATGTAAGTGTGTATGTATGTAAGTACGTGTGCGTATGTATATGCATGTATTTATGTGTGTGTATGTATGTATGTATGTACTTACGAATAAACACACCATACACATAAGAACACTCCGCGATTAAGATGTAGTTTGCTTTATTCTTAAAGCAGGGTAAACTACATAATCCACTATGCTGGAAAAAGAATTTAATTCCAATTTTTTGCTTATCTTGATTTTACCCATTCGTGTTTTAATTGTAATGTAGAAGAAGAGAGAGGACTAGAAAAGCCATAATCTTTATCAGGGGGAAATTAAAAATATACAGCCTGTCGTTTGCCTTTCCAGCGCTTTCTCATTTTGAGGTTAATAAAATGCAGCCCCCTGAATAATCTGTAAGTGTTCACTAAGGAAAACCTTACAAAAAAAAATTAAGTTCTTTTTTTTTAAAGATCAGATTATGTGCCATCGTACCATTAATCTACACAATAGAAGGAGCGCTGCATAAAGTGGGTGCTAAGGAAGCGATCAGGTACAGACGATCGTTTTTTTCAGGTGAAGACTGATGAAGACTCTCCTAACCCGTTCTGTTCCTTTCCCCGTGAACCACTCAATCTCGTCAGTCGATACGAGTACTCAACCGCGCTTCCAACAAAGAGCAAGCCAAACCTTTTCTCGATACACTTATCCGCAATCCAGAATATCTTCCAGGCATATCAGTGTCACAAGTTTAAATTTGTTTTTCACAAATGTAAATATATATGGCTTTGAATTTGATGCTTCTTTGGGTGATGTCACCTTAGGGGATCTTCTAAACTGACGACAACTACATGATTAACCAGGTGAATATCACAGAACTAAGGAAAATTTTTTGTCATGGTACTAGCTTAAGTCGCTGTTTTATATCCTATTCAATTATATACATCATATTCAATTATATATATATTATATATATCGATTACACAGGTTGTGAGAACCAAATATCACGACTCGATATTAAAAATTATACGAAAAAGAGTTCGACGGGTGTGAAATGTGAAGTCTTAAAGAAAGTAAGTATGAATATTACCTTTTCTGGGATAAGAAACAGAGTGATTGTTAAGATCGGTGCCAACTTCAAGGAACAGTATGCCGCCTCCTTTTACCGCTCATAAGGGACAGCAAAGCCGTTCTTTTTCCGTGATGATGGAGGCAAGTCGTATTTTCGAAATTTGGTACTTTATTAGCAAACACATTGCGTTAAATCGAAGGATCCTATCTCCATGCAGCAGAGTTCTTCGTGTTAAGCTAATACTGCCTCAGCTACGCGAAAATTTCCCCGTATTTTATGAAGACCGAAGTTTCTTTACCATTTTCACAACGAACCACTTTTTGTACTTACCCACGTCGTCCTAGCCAGACATTTTAAGATCAGTTTATTGCTCTTAAGCAAAGTTGCAAAAAGCTACTGTTAGCATTATCATATCGGCTTGTCATTCTGTCTGCCGACATTGATCAACCTAGATCCCACTGTATGGATTTTCATGAAATTTTACGTTGGAGACTTCTCCTAAAATCTGTCGGCCAATATCAAGTTTGGTTAAAACTGGACACATATATCAGGCAATTTACACGCAAACCTAAGTAAACGAGGAAGAGCATGTATTGTGAACAACGACACAAGTATTTGACTCAACGATACAATAGAAAACTTATTGTTGCGATGCCACTCTCGATTCGCTGCAAAATTTATTTAGACAAAAATCCTCGAAAAATATGTGCGGTAAGGAGATCGAAAATACGAACGCACTACAATGATATGTAATGCGTATATTTCCTATCTAGCGATAAAAGCAGCCATTATAAGCCCGTTTCTTTTAGACCTTCTAGATTTTCTGCTCTCTGCCAATTTACAGCACTTCTGAATTTGCTCTCTCTCATTTTCGGTTTGCGCCCATTGGCTAACTGCAATCTACGAGTATTACGCAAACCCCTTATTTATGATGGATGTATCATTTATAATTTACGTATCTTTGATTTATGACCACGTTTTCAGGAACACAACTAGGGCGTAAATCAAGGGCCGAGCTTATTTTCTTCCACGCTGTGCCTAGTTCTTTAAAGTGCTCTCCTTCCGCCGAATTTCCCCACCGAAACCTGTCCCCACCTCTCCCCAACACATGCAACACGACCTGTCCCCTCTCCGCCATCTTGATTTGATCACCTGAATGATTTTTGCGGAGATTACAAACCACACAACTCCATCCTATGCTATTTGCTGCAACCTTCCATTACTTCCTCGCTGTTAGGCCCAAGAACGTCCCTCAGCTTCATATTCCTTGTCTTCATCGTTCTTAGGAGTAAGTATCTAACTCAGTTTACTACATCTTTCTATTACTTCATCCTTCTTAGGCCCAAGTGTCTCCCTCACCAACCTATTCTCGAACATTATGAGCCGGTAGCGTAATTCTTAGTTTTCTTAACGTTAGGGGCCGAGTTGCACATTCATACGAAACAAAATTTGGAATTTTTAGGCCTATTCTAACGTCTTGTTCCGATATCAGTTTTATTCCATCATGATTTACACCTAGTTGAGTATTTAACAAGATTGTGAATGGGATTGTACAGTAGGTTTGAAACTTGTCATGCAGTGCTCTGATGAAGAAAATGAACAGACGCCAGGTACGGACACATTGCAACCTTGATATCGCGATTAATGTGAAATGTGTCAGCTGAAATATCTGTGTGCCAAGTGGACTAAACTCCGACCGCTCAAAATGTTGCGTGCTACATGGCGAAAGGCGTACTATTACGAGTTTATATATTATTAATTGATTAAAAAATAATGTTTATTTTCCAGAGTGCAACATGGAAGCAGGGCAAGTAGATTCTTCTAGACGAGGTTCTCGTTCTTCTGGGATGTTGCGCAGAATAGACTAGTAGTTAACGATGTTTCGGGACGACCTATCGGTTCAACCTCCAAGAGTAAAGCAGCCTTGACTGTTTGACCCTTGAAAATTGAACCGATAAGTTGTTCCGAAACATAGGCAACTAAGTACCAATCCACGTTGCTTGATATCCCAGAAGAGCGAAGATCTCACGCCCTGGTGGAAGCCTGATATCATGCATAGGTTCTCCTAGTACGGGATTGAGAATATATGATTCTTGAATCACATGAGGATCTCGTCACCCAGAGACAGCTCCTTTATCCCAAACTGCCTTCAATTAAGAAAATACATTTTTGTGTAAAACTATGTAAATAAGAAAAGGTATCTGTGAGTGCGTTTAAAAGTGTCCAAGCGCCTGTGGCATTTTAAGTATGTGTAGGAAAAAATGAAGTTAAAAATTCCATTATTTAACCCAATATGAAGTTAGAGCTGTCTGAACTATATAAGTAATTATTTGCCTGACTCGCTCAACAACCAACGGCTGAGGGCCCTAGAACTACGTTTGATACTTGCTAGCTACTTGCTTGTTCATTTACCCGTAAGTATGCTTGCACAGTTATTCCATTAATTCGGCAGTGGTTAGTGGATAGACGGATTGTAACAACAAAGCATTAATTACAACGGTATAACCGACCACAACAGGTAATGAGCTGATTAGCCACCTTGCCTTGTGGCACAAGGACCCGGAATTTAGACACCGAAAACAGGAGACCTGCCAAAGGGCCAAATCCAGAGTCCAATGCTCAGAATAGCCTAAAAGGTCGTTTAACCGGTCAGTAAAATGTGCTTTAACAGACGCTGTAAATGCCATTACTGATTGTTGAATTCACAAAACTTTTTACGGTGTTCAATGCAAACTCACAATATCATGATGCTTTTGTATAAAAAGAATGGTATAACTTAGCACAAACATTCTTTTTAAAAAAGACAAAATGTTTCCGTTTAACTGGCTTTTGGGGAAATTTATCTGCGCAAAACACATTTTAATATCGGGATATTATCCCATATTCTATGATACGATGGACAGGATAAATCTCGTCAAGTCCCCTCCACCTTAACTCTCATAAAAACAGCTTTTATATAAAACCGGGATGTGCTTTTAATCACGAGTTGGGGCAGCTTGGATTGCATGACAAACGACGTTCTCACGGAGTTAAGTGTGACGATGCAGGAGGAGACAGCGGGTTCCTCGGCAAGGATGGTACCCGTCTCTCAAATCACACGGCGCCACATCCCAGAAGACAGCAATACGAACGGTACCGACAATTGCATTAATTGTTATTAATTTGACGACACTTTATAGAATAAGCGCTTTGTGTGACGCCGAATGAAATGTGGATGCTTGTAGATGAAAGTATTTATGGCGATGAAGTAAAATTCCAGCATTTGTCTCCTATGGGCTATTAACAATGCTGAACTACACATAATACACTGCATAATAAGAGAAATATCGTTAATTGTGAACAGATAAGAACGTTAAAGACGGCGGTAGTGGCCTGAAGACAAGAAACAATCCAGATTTCGTCTGTGAAAATTGAAGAAAATCACAAAAATGTTCAAGCAGGATGTTTGAAGCGGATATCTCAAGGTTGTATTTCTCAGGCATTACAAATACAATAATCTGCTCGGTGCGTCTATCTCAAGGGACTAAAAAAGACACAAGTATAGACCTAGCTGCCTTCAGGCTACATAGCTGATAACCAGCAGTGCATCCTCTTGCATGAATTCGTAGAAATGTTTTGAAGTTAATTCCTCGTTTTAAATATTTCTTTATGGGCTGCTGGAGGAAGTAAGTGCTAAAGCCGAAAGGAGTTATCTTCTTTACTGATGACACATGTGACTTAAAACTGATCTCTGGCAGATGAAACGCCGATGCAAATACACGAATCCACTTTCAGCGCTCAGCCAAGTATTATAAAGAGCCGAATATTCATAAAATATTTATCATTGTCAGTACTGTATATCAAATCTCCGTTAAAACCGAACTAATGTCATTTTATTATATAACTATTTTGTAATCGTATATTATTTTTGTGATACATTGTAGCTCATTTAATAAGAAACTAAATCTTCTGACTACTGTCCAGCGACGATTATCACACGTTCTCGCATGATCTTAATTTTAGTAGCATTTTAAGATGTCAACAGAGTATGTAATAAACATCCTGTATTGCGGGTAAGGATATGTTTAGTACTCGCGGGAAGACGTAGCCTAAAACAGAAGATATATGATAAAACACTGGGACTACAACATTTATGCGAAGCACTTGTTTTCCTACTTTTTTATAAGGCAGTAAAATTCCGACAATGAATGAACATGACAAGAAGGAACACGATTTTCAGAGCCATAACTTGTAGAGCCAAGATATGTGCAATCTTCTCAGCCACTAAAATAAATTAATAAGTTTTAGAATATCTCAAAATCGATTGTTGTGAAGAAAGATTTGTAAATGCCCACGTAGGGAAAAGTTGTTCTAACACGTCAACCGATTGGGAAAACACGGAAAATCAGAACAAATTTTACAATATTTAGTAAACAACGAAGATATGAACTCTGAAAGACTGCTGAAAAACGTGGATGCTAAAACCCAAACGAAAAAAATTCAGGCCTGACTTCGTGATTCGATGATAATACGGGTATCTTTATGACCATATGTCTGGCAACTGACAAAGGGCTAAAGCTTTAAAGAAGAGTGGCTGGTACAATACTCAGGATGATTTATTTTCCACACAGCGTGTTTATGTGTCGCAAGACGATCGCAAGAAACAGTATTGTTTCACTAAAAGTATTAACCGTTCTCCGTTTAAATGAGCAATAATGTCTATGTTTCACATTGCATTTTTCAGTTCAGTGATTGATAAATACCAACAAATGCACTTTTTCACATTCAACACTGTATTAGTCTAGAATGTTGATTTCAAATTTAAAATGCAATAAACACCGGGATTGATCATCAGGAAATTAAATTCAGTGTTTTTTAAACTTTTAAAAATTTTTAAACTATTCAGTAACTTTAACGAGTTACAGACCTACTCCCTGATGATGATCTGTTAAGATCGAAACATATCGGAGTACCTTTAAGTGTTTTTATTGTATTTTAACTTTAAAATCAACATTCTAGACTAATAGAGTGTTGAATGTGAAAAAGTGCATGTGTTGGTATTTATCAATTATTGAGCAATAATATTTTCTCTTTGAGTTATGAACCAAACGCTGAAGTGCAGTTGATGTAAACAAAATGGTCCCCAAGATACATGGAATGACAAAGGCTTCATTTATAACGTGGCATGGAAACAGACTTAGTCTTCGATGACTGAAGATATGGGTAGACATTGGAATCAATATCCTGCTGTCATATTAAACATTTAAATTCTGCCTCATTTTGTTGCAAATTCATTTCAGTTAGTCTAAATGTGATACATGTACGGCAAGAGGACTTAGCATCTTGTCCGAGATATCACACGGACTCACCTAAATGACAATTCGGAGCCGGGTTCTTGGTAACTGTATTTTTTATCATAGAGATTATCATATCCCGTACGTCACACATATTTTCCGTATGCCTGTCAGACGATGTGACAAGATTAGAAAGACCAGAGAATAGACAAATCAGACTGGGCTAAAAGTAATTTTCACTATGCCAAATTAAATCTCTCTTTAATGACAAAATAATAATTGAAGTTGACGCACCTTATGCTCTATTAACACAGCAAAACCGCTAATATATTTTTCAGGTAAAAACAAATTGTAAGTTCATGGAAACCTGAAATGTGGGCCAGGATAGCGTATTCGGTATAGCAACTGGCTACCGGCTGGACAGCCCGGAGATCGAATCCCAATGGAGGCAAGAATTTCCGCACCTGGCCGGTGGGACCAAACCAGTCCCCAGTATAATGTGCATCGGGTAGATCCCGGCAACAAAGCGGGCGGGGAGTTGTGTCAATCTCCCACCTTCATCTAGCGCCGAGTTTAAAGAAAGAGTATAGTTATACCTCTACTCCTCATCTATGCCTTCATGGCTGCTTGTAGGATGAAATTTTACCTTTTACCTTTACCTTTAAAAAAACTGAAATATTCATCGCCCAGCCAACAAAAGCGAAATAATTCCTGAGTACAAGCCTCTCTACATCACCATAACCAATTTTCTTATATCCATTTCATTCAGCGGCGCTACAGAGCAGTGGCACAGAAACACAACCTTATTCTGAGTACTTGAGAGTTGTGTATTTATATGCGGGAGGTTCCTTAAACAGGATTTCGGTCGGTCGCACAGAGTGCTTTTGGAAAGACGATACAAACTCGCATCCGTCCCGGAGAGAGATTCGAAATCACGATCCCAATTCCTAAACTGTAGAAGACGGCATATGTGTATGCCTCTGACTGCGGTCTTTACGATCGTCACTAGCACATTTATTTTCACAACAATGAAGAGTACAATAATATTAATGGTAAGACTGAACAAACTAATGTTGCTAAGTTATTTGGCTATTTAAATGAATGTGAGAAGCCAGTGAAAATATGGAACGATCTACTGGAATTCCGATCTGCTTAGCCACAGATATATTTGAGTATATAACCTCAATACAAAGTTAAACAAATTCTTTACCACCCATTACAAATTAATTTCATGCACACTGTAGAAGATAAGATTACACGATAAAGTTGTTCCTTTGCTTAATTAGGCACTGGGTTACGAAGGCATGCGGAGGAGAAGATGTGTAACCGTAGGCAATAACCGCGACACTAAATGGAGGTGACTGCCCAGCATCTCGCTTGGCCGCTTTACCTCTGGGGAGAGGACGTTCAGCAGCCGTTAAAGAGAAGGCCTGGTGGGCCTCAGAGCCTGTAAGAGCAAGAAGGTTATTAGAGAAATCTCTCGTCTCTGCCGGGAATCGAACTCTCGTCCCCTGGTCGTCCTGCCGGTAGCTTAGGAATAGTCATTGTACTGAATGAACCATCAAAAGCCCAAATAATTTGTGGACCACGTTTCATTAAAGGTTTCGAAGTCATATAACGTATTCAGTGGAAATAGAGTCGTAAAAACAAACGAATTAATCCAATAAAGTGATCCTACCGAGTAAACACAGATGTGACACGACTCAGATAACTTAGACTGCATCGTCGGTCTGTAATGACTCGTGAAACTAATGGTGGAAGATATGTATGACTAGGTTACTAATCTGAGGTAATTACGTATTAAAATGTCCTTGATAGTGGGTTTAAGTCTGAAGGGACTCGGCTCTAAGTCAGCTCCTTCTGATCACAGTAAAGGCGGTAAGCTCAAACTTTGTACGGTTGTAAAGAAACCGGACGAGATGGTAAAGCATGGAAAGACAAGGCACACAGCCTCCACCACCCCACCCCCCACAACCCTTTCCCCTTGTAACACGTTCTTTCCCCACGACCCGAAACATAAAGGGAATGTTTTTGCACGTGAATTTAATAAGGCAGGGAAGTCTGTAAAAGCCTAGTTGATAAAAGCTCCATGGATTAATTTACCATTTCTAAAGAGAGAAAGAGCACGAAAAGTAGGCGGTGTGTTGTGAGGGAAAAGAGAAAAGGGAATGTGGCCATATTTAATATTAAAGGCAGAAAAAAAAAACAGGGAAAAGTGGTGTTATATACTGCAGATGCGGCCCTGACGGGTTAAAAAACTTCACCACAATTATTTAATGAGCCAGTCTGAGACATTTCGTACTAGGGCTTTATGAGGAAAAGACTGGATAGCCAGGCTATATGTAACGACATCCTGAATTATAATTTCCGTAGAATATCTAATTAAGATTTTATTTTGAGGAGTTTACGCTTAATTTTACTATATCAGGGATTGTCTTTGGTTCTCTAATTTTTAGTTATATTTCTTTCAGGACTTTTATTCTTCCAGTTCTTAATAAAAGAGTCTTATTAATAAGTACACATGAACAAGCTGTATTAGTTTTACATCGTTCATTCCGTGCTTTATGAAGTATTAAAATTTGGTAACACCAACAAATGCACATTTCCACAATCTAAATATTTTCCGTTACTTAACTCGTACATCTTGATACAGCGTATACCTTGCATACTGTAGAGTTCTGTGATGTAGTGCATAACTAACAAATGCACAAAGAATTTTTTAACACTTATTTATTTCTTATAACTCCAACATATTTTGATACCTAAATATCATCATAAGGGAACTGTTCGTATGCTAAAGTTACAAGCCAATTGAATGTAATCTTTTATTACAAGCCGGGTTTACAAATTAAATGATTAAAACATTAAAACCTCATACAATACAGCAAATTGGTAAACTTCTTAAGTTGTTTACGTAATTACAATTGTTGCACCACAGTTCTGCTATTATCTGCTTTAGCGGCCACGAGGATATAAAACCGTACATAGATATGTGTATACAAAGCCACTACATACAAAATGCAACAATTGTAATTAAGTAAACAACTTAAGAAGTGTATCATCTTGCTTTATCTTACAAGGTTTTAATGTTTTAATCTTTTAAATTGTAACATCTGCATGTAACAATTGTTTACATCCAATTGGCTTGTAACTTTAGAATACAAATAGCTCCCTTATGATGATACTTAAGTATCGAAACATGTTGGAGTTAGTGTATAAGAACAAATATGTGTTAATAAATACTTTGTACAATTGTTGGCTATACATAACAGAAATTAGCTCTTACATGTTTCTACATTGTCAACATCCTCAAGCAGCTTACACCATTTTTTTTAAATGTACAGCAATAAATAATTTACAATAAATATACGTGTATTGTGTTGTCAATTGTGGTTAATATTATAATTTTAACCTCAATCTGAACGATTAGCGTCACAACAAATGTATATTTATTGTAAATAATATATTGATCTACATTTTTAGAAATGTTGGCGAAGCTCTGTGAAAACTGCGATAATGCCGAAACATGTAGGAGCTAAGTAATAATAGAAAATACACAGATTGTGGAATTGTGCAGTTTTTGGTATAACCACATTTTTAAGATCTATTAGTGCGAAGCTGCGTATAGACGGTGGTTACGAACAATCAAGTGGAATATGCTGCCACTGTTTGCAGCTTATAAAACCAAAGTTATAATCTAGAGATAGGGACACAAATTTCGCCACAAGTATGTCAAAAAAGTGCTACAATATCACGAACTAAATCTTCAGCAGTGAGGAAGTTGTTCATGTACTACAACGGGATATTACACGTAAAGATTTATCTTCACCGCCTTTGAAGTTTTAAATTTCAAAAACGTAGCCGAACAGTTTATCTGTCTAGAGCTTATTTTTCTCACCTTGAGCTCTTTCTGAGTAGAAATGACGGGGATACGCTCGTTAAAAGACGATGGCTCACTTAATTAAATAAATAAAAAAACATACACAAGTTAAATGTACACGGATACTCAGCGATTTAATTCACGATGTGAGGAGCAAATTAACAATTTTCATTAATAATTATCATATAAGTTTTAGAATTTTGAAGCCGTATATAGCTGAGGTATCCTTGCTTCTGGGGTATGATGCTCTTCAATGGATAATTAATTCCCGACTTTCCCAGATAGCGTCGTGCTCTTATCTCCAGATCAAAAAATATCCAGGTATTGGTACACAGACTTTTTCCATATATATACTTCGCCTCTGACATAAATTTATTTTATGAATCCTTACTAATCTTTACAGATAGAAATCATCCCCTTGATATTCTGTCGGGTAATTTGCACATAGAAGATATTTCTACCCGCTGCACCCTCAGATAATTTAGACGTTAATGACCTCATATTCTCCTATGCCTAATTCATTGAGATTTTTGACAGGAATACGACTAATTATGTGGCCCATAACTTTGGCTAAAATCCAGTTTTGCCGAAACTGTTAGAGATGTCATTGGTGATCCTACCGAGCCTTGAGTTTTCGAATACCCTGTTGTGAGAGAGACTTTCTTAGAAAAGATAAGGCGGAGCATCGAACACGTTCCTTTCGTTATCCCTATATGGGTGCTCACATTCTCAAATACAGAAAGTTTGACAAGCACCACACGTTGATAACCAAAAATGCACGTTATTGGTTGACAAACACTTAGAACCTGAAATGAACTCTTACATGTCTAACTCGGCCATCACCCCCATCCTTTGTAAACGGGCCCGCTTATCGCCTCACGAATTGCAAATGGATTTGCAACACAGTTGCAATACGAATGTTCGCAGCGTAAGCTGTCTCTATAGATGGGCATGGGAGATTTCGAAGAAAACTTTCTAGGCATATTTCAGCCAGAACACTCATATTTAGGCATATGTCCATTTTATAGATAAGCGATTCTGAAATGTGACCATCAGCCTGTTGTTTAAACGCCTAAAAGTCTGTGGTAACTATGTGTACTACAACTTGTAAGATTTGACAGTCTGCATTTTTTCACACAGGTTATTTCTTACGACTGTCACAACAAACAGTGGTTACTTCCCCAAAACCTGAACGCCGGGAGCTGGCGGTATCTACAATGGACACAAACTATATTATTGTAATAGAGGCTAAATTTTTTCTTCAAATAAACTTCACCCTTTTAAGGGTCGACTGAAAGGTTATGTAAAAGAATGAATTAATTAAATAATGAAGGAAAGAAATAATGAAACAAAAGGTCACGTGTTAAAAATTCTGGCCTTCCGCGATGTGAAGCTTGGTTGTTGGGTTAGAGATTCGTAATGTTTCGAAGAAACGTACTGTCTCCAATTTTGACGGTCAAAGCGGACAAGACCCCATTCATTTTCAAGATTCAAGGGGTCCAAGGCTCATTTACTCTTCACATTGAAGGCACTAATTTCTTTGAAACGGCAGAAGCAACTAGGTAGGTTTCACCCTTTCACAGGCCACGAAGGCCCTTAGGGAGAGTAGAGGTATAGCTCTACTCTATTTTAGACCTCGGCACTAGAAGGGGTGAGGGG
>JGI20166J26741_10294448_pt1 | contig 16499 bp, 10 predicted proteins | sample TergutCu122P5_FD_26741 | JGI IMG/M metagenome (IMG submission 26741)
CCGGAATCGCTTGTTGCTGCAAGTGATCCGTCCGTAACGCCAAACGGTTCGAACGATCTGTGGCTCGGCAGGCAAAAATTCGAATTGCAATGCGAACAGGTCAGCCGTCAAACAGGCGCGAATCCCGTCGTTGCGGTGGAAGCGAACGTGTCGTTGCCGCCGAAAATGGTGGTGACACGACATGCGATCCCCAGGGGAAAAATCATCACCGCCGCCGATGTGTCGGTCAATTACGTGCAAACGCCCGTTCGACCGGAAAATGTCACGACAAAGCGCACCATTAACGGTGTGACAACCACGCGCGACAACAAAACGGAACTCGACCCGGATGTCGCAACGACACTTGAGGAAGTCGTCGGCAAGACGCCGGCAAAGACATTTGGGGCGGGAATGCCGCTCATGGTGTCGCAACTGCAAATGCCGATTCTCGTCAAACGCGCGGAAACCGTAAGCGTCTATGTGCGAAACGACGGTATTGTCATCAAGACGCTCGGTATTGCCAAACAGGATGCAAAATCGGGCGATCTGATCGCCGTGGAATCGATCCAGAACAAAAAAACGTTTTTGGCCCGTGCCGTCGACCTCGGAACCGTCGAAATTGAAACGCAACGGTCTCCGGCGACGGGGGCGTTTGAAACCGTCGCTCCGGAACGAACGGCGTCCATACAAAACAACCAAACATATTGACCCCGTTTACCGGAGCGTCTTGGACGCCCGGTGTCGCATTTGGAAAACATGCATATCGCAAGAATGGAAGTGAAAATGAAAGCCAAAACAATCGCGACGCTGTTTTTTTTAAGTTGTTTGATGATACCGGGGCCGTTGCCGGCCCAGTCGTCATTTCCGCCCGCGTTTGCACAATCGTCGAGCCTGTTTACGACGCCGACGCGAAGAATGGAACAACATGCGACATTGACATTGAGCGAAGCGTCGTTTATTTCGCGTCCCATGCCTGCGGAACGGACGTTTCGCGAGCACGACCTTGTCATGGTCGTCGTCAAAAACAACTGGCAGGCACTGACCAATGGCAAAATGGAGCGAAAACGAAAAATGAATGCCGAATACGGCATCACCAAATGGATCAGTTTCGACGGCCTTAATTTCGGCGCGTCGAACCTGTCGAACGGGGCACCCGCCATCGCAGGAAAAATCGACAGCCAGTTCAAAAACGAAGGGAGCGTCACACGGCGCGACATGGTGGAATTCAAGATCACCTGCCACATCGACTCCATTTTGGACAACGGCGTTTTATATCTTTCGGGAACCGACACGATTTCCGTCGGCGAAGAAACGAAAAAAATCGCATTCAGCGGCTACGTGCGTCCCGAGGACATTCAACCGGACAATTCCGTGTTAAGCGAACGAATCTATATGGGAACGATCCAGGAAATTCCGAGCGGCAGCGTGTATGACAGTTACCGCCGCAACTGGGGGCAAAAAATGATCGACCGCTGGAGTCCGTTCTGAGTTCCAATCAGAGCACGTGGCGTAGGAAACAGTAAACAAATAATAATGGCAGCCGGGAACGAAGCACAGCGCAGTGATCGGATCGAACGTGGGATAATCCGGTCACTTCACTTCATTACGTTCCCGGCCGCCATTCACAAAATGCAATCGCTATTTTATTACGAGAAAAAAATGTCCGACAAGATGTGTACTTTGCTCTGCAAATTTCACGCTTTACATGCGGTTCTTTGCATTTTGATTTTATTGTTCGTGCAAGACGTTCGTGCGGAATTGACCATCGGAACGGTGGCACACGTCAAGGGACAGGAAACCAATACGCTTCACGGCATCGGACTCGTCGTCGGGCTGAGAGGAACCGGCGACAAGACGAAAAGTTTTCAGGAAACGGCTCGCAGCATGACGCGCATCCTCGAACTGTGCGGGCACAGCACGGCGACGTTGAAAGACACGATCATGTCGAAAAATGCCGCACTTGTTTCCGTGACCGTGACCGTTCCGGGACAAGGGGCGCGTGAAGGGGATTTGCTTGATTGTCAGGTGGCGTCCATCGGGTCGGCATCCAGCCTTGAAGGGGGGCAGCTTTTATTGACTTCGCTCATCGGGCCGGTCCCGGCGTCAAGTCCGCAAAACACAATCGTGTACGGACAAGCGACCGGACGAATCGTGCTTGAGAAAAAAGAGACGCCGACGATCGGTCGCATTTCGCAAGGGTGCCGTTTGCTGGACGATTTTTTCAATCCGTATGTTCAGGACGGAATTATCACGCTTGTCATCGATCAGCGGTTTGCGACGTTTGAAATGGCGGAAGCGGTGGCAATGGCCGTCGATCAGGAATCGCCGGACGGCAAACGGTACGCTCGCGCCATCAACCAAAACAACGTGCTTGTCAAGTTGCCGGCCAATTCCGTCAACGAACCGGTCGGTTTCATCTCGGACATCATGAGCCGCGAAATTTACGGGGTCAAGCGTGTGCCGACCGTCATCATCAACAAGGACGCCGGAAGTGTCGCGATCGACGAGGACGTGGAAATCATGCCGACAACCGTCACGCACGGGAATATGGTCATCACGATTTCGGCAGTTGCCAATCAGACACAGCAACCGCAACAACCACAACAACCGCAGCAACAACAAAAGCCGGAACGTTTTGTCGGCATTGATCCGAACGCCAGACTCATGAACATCGAGAACCCGAAACTCAAGGCGCTTCAGGAATCGCTCAATGCCGTCAATGTGCCGGCCAGAGACATCATCACCATCATTGAAATGCTCGACAGGCAGGGAAGTTTACACGGAAGAATCATTTACCATTAATCCTGTTGCTGGAACAAGGATTTTCTCACAAAGGCACGAGAAGGGGGCAGTTGTCAGGGGGGGCAGGGGCAGGACTTTGATATTCCTGTCCCCTGGTACCTGTCCCCTCTTACATGCCTTTGTGAGAGACAAAAAAGAATGACCAATTTATGATCACACCAACATCGTTGACGGGAAATGCGGCGACATCGGACATGATGTTGAACGCCGGGAAAGAAACAAAAGCACCGGATCCGAAACAGTCGAAAGATCAGGAAGAGTTTCGCAATGTGTTTCACAAGTTCGTCGGCACCACGATTTTCGGCCAGATGCTCAAATCGATGCGTCAAACGCAGGAAAAACCGGCTTATTTTGACGGCGGTCGCGCCGAAGAAATTTTCCAGCAGCAGCTTGATCAAAAACTTGTCGATAAAATCACCGCGGCCACTTCGAAAACCATGAGCGATCCGATGTTCAAGTTGATGACGGCACGCCGGAGTTGATGCACTGCGCGAAGTTGATGCACTGCGCGAAAATGATATGGTTTTATACCGTAGCCGGTATGGGCGGCAGCCTTCGGCCTTGCGCAGACGCCCTGCGTTGCAGGGCTTGCTGTGTCCAGCTTCCGGAATTTTCAACCGACTTGAGTATAAACGGCAGTCTGGAACGCAAGTGACGGATTTTATTGCCCGTCTCAGAAAAGATGAGACACAAGAAAGTCAGGGCCGCGACAGTTATGGAGCGATTAAACCGGTCACTTACGTTCCCGGCTGTTGTTTTTTTATTTACCGGAGGCGAAAACATGTCTGCATGGCGAAGCGAATTGGTCGCTTTTTTGGAACGATTGCAAATCGTGCAAAACGAAATCATGACAATGGCGGATAAAAAGCGTCAATTGTTTGGAAACAACGACATGATTGCGGTTGCAAACATGGAATCCGACGAACAATTGGGGATCGTTCAAATGCGGGAATGCCTGGCGAAACGGGAAAAGCTGCTGCAATATGCCGCCGCAGAAGGACTGCCGTCGGAATCCGTCGAAACGCTCGCAAAAGAGGTCGTGCCCAAGTCGGATGATGAGTTTTACCGGTTGCTCCGGTCGGTCCAATTTCAAACGCGATTGCTGCAACAGCACAATCTCACCAATTGGGTCATCGCGCAGCGTTCGGTTTTGCATGTTTCGCAAATACTCGAAATCATCGCGACACGCGGACTCAAAAAATCGACTTATACGCGCAAACACGGCAAAAACATCGGTGCGTCGGGCGGTTCAATCGTCGACAAAAATGCGTGACGGACGAAAAAATATAACGTAATTTATCCCTGATTTGGAATCTCACATGTTATTCAGTTCTTTGCAAATGGCCGGAACGTCGATGAACGCCGCAAGTGTCGGCATTCAGGTGGCGGGACAAAACCTTTCGAATGTCAACACGGACGGATACATTCGTGAACGTGTTTTGCTTGAGACGGCGACGCCGTACAAGCCGAACGGACTGACCATCGGGAACGGCGTGCAGGTCGGCGGCGTCGTGCAGATGATCGACCGTTTTCTCGAAGAAAGGCTCCGAACGTCGTTGAGTGATGCAAACAATTCCGCAACGCAAAGCAATGCCTATTCGCAACTCGAAACCGTCCTGCAGGAACTTTCGACAAACGATCTCAGCACGTCGCTCAGTGACTTTTTCAATTCGATCGATAACGTGCTCAATCAACCGGAAAACCTTTCGTTCCGACAGATGGTTGCCGGTCAGGGGACATCACTGGCCAAACAAATCAACGACATGAGCCAGGGAATCCTGCAAATGCAGATCGACGTCAACCGGCAGGTCGGGGATGCCGCCAAACAGATCAACGAGTTGACGTCGCAAATTCAGGGTTTGAATGTCGAGATCGCCAGAATCGAAGCGGGACAGCCGAACGGCACTCAGGCGGTCGGTTTGCGGGACCAGCGGCTTGTGGCACTGAGTAATCTTGCACAATTGGTCAACATTCGAACGTATGAGGACGGCAAAACCGGCATCGTTTCCGTGTTTTGCGGTTCCGATCCGTTGATCGTCGAAGGGACGCGGCGTGAAGTGTATGTCGATTACGAAGGGGACACCGATTCCGATCTGTTGACCGCATTCGTGCATGTCAAACCGTCGAACAACGTTCTGGATGCGACGAGCGGTCAATTGTACGGCTTGTATCAGGGACGCGACGAAATTCTCGGCGGATTTGCCAAACAGCTTGATCAGTTCGCACACGATCTGATCGACCAGTTCAACAGGCTTTATACGTCGGGACAGGGGCTGACGGGGTATGACGACTTGACAAGCATCAATGCCGTCAGCGATGCAAGCAGACCGCTCAATGACGCCAAACTCGATTACACGCCGGTCAACGGGGCGTTCAGCGTTTTGGTCAAAAACAAGTCGACCGACAAGACGACGACCACCGACGTGCTCGTTTCCCTGACGACGCGGCAGCAAAACAATGATCCGTTCGGCATCAATAATTCCGCATCAGCCAAAGGAACGTCGCTCAACGACCTGGCGGAAGCGATCAATGCAATCGACGGTCTCAAGGCGGTCGTGACGAACGACAACCGGTTGCAAATCACCTCCGAATCGGACGACATCGAATTTTCGTTTGCCAACGACACAAGCGGCATGCTGGCGGCACTCGGCATCAACGTCTTTTTTACCGGTTCCGATGCGAAAACCATCGGCGTCAATTCTTTGATGAGCGACGACCCGTCGAAGTTCGCCGCCAGTCAAAACGGAATCGGCGCGGATACGGCAAATGCGCTCAAACTCGCAAACATGCCGGAAACAAGTGCCGAAGAACTCAATAATCAGTCAATCACGCAATCTTATCGCAATATTTATGACTCCATGATTCAGAAAGCGGGCACGACCAAATCCATTGCGACCGGCAACCAGACCTATTATTCCGCCCTTGAAGCGCAAAAACAATCCATCAGCGGCGTCAACATTGACGAGGAAACTTTGCAACTGATCACATTTCAGCGTGCCTACCAGGCATCCGCCAAATATGTCACCGTCATCAATGCGATGCTTGAATCGCTGATCAATATGTAACGAAAGGATAAAATGCGCAAAGTTTACCGGTTGCTGAAAATATCACGGATTCAAACGATATTTCTGCCGTTAAATGTTAATGGTGTATATAATGCCATGATTTTGAATTTTAGCGGTTGGTCGCGGATCGACATGTCAATTTTATCACTCCAATAAATGTTGTAATAACACATGAGCGGAATCATTCCATTGGGTTTTGGCCGGGTCAGCCAACCGATGCTGGCCGGGATGGGCATTGGGAGCACGCAATCCCAGATGGCCAGGCTCAGCCAGCTTGAACAGCAGATCATGACGCAACAGCGTTATCAGTACGGCAGCGATTCGCCGTACAATGCGTCGACGACGGTGACCGTACAAATGCTGATGGAGCGAAAACAGCAAGTGACGGTCAATCTGACGGCGACGCAATCGTTTTTATCGGCAAGCGATTCATCATTGTCGCAGGTCAATAATTTGACGACCGATGCGAGGTCGAACGCTCTTGATGCGCTCAACACGACAACCAGTGCGACGACACGCTCGGCATTGGCCGAACAAGTCAAGCAGATCACACAAAAAATCTTCGAACTTGGGAACACGAAATACCTTGACCGTTATCTTTTTTCCGGATCGCAAACGACGTCAATCCCGTTCGTTTGGGGAAATGGTTCCAATACGATCAAATACACCGGCAACGAGACGGGGCTTAATACCTGGGGGGACGTGAACATCGTTTCGCAAAGCAACGTCAACGGCGTTGATACGTTCGGGGCGATTTCGGAAGCCATCCGCGGGACGACCGATCTCAATCCGGTCTTGAAGCCGGAAACACTTTTGTCGACACTCAACGGAGGCAACGGCGTCACGCTTGGAAAAATCCGGATGACGTTTGAGACCGCGACGGGGACGACAACGGCTGACGTTGATTTGAGTCGTTGCGCGACCGTTGACGACGTTCGCAAAGCCTTGAGCAAAAATTCGCCCATGGGGGCATCCGTCAACGTCGAGTTGACGAACAACGCCCTGAAGATCGGTTTGTCATCAACGACGCCAGGCACGCTCGGCATCTCGGAAATCGGGAAAGGTCAAACGGCGCACTCGCTCGGGATTTATACGAAAACACCGATCCCGTCGGGGAGTTATTTGACCGGTGCCGATCTGAACCCGAAATTGACGGTGACGACAAGACTTGACGACATTTGCGGGTCGCGGGCGCAAACGTACCTGCATTTTGCCGGCGACAACAATGATCTCATCGTGCAGGCGAAAGCGAACGGTGAAACGATCACCGATCCGGAAACGGGAAAAACATGGGAGATGAACGGCGTCGAAGTCGTTCTCATTTCGAACAGCAACGTGACGCCTGGGCGGGAAACGGCGGTTTATGACGAGGCGAACAAGCGCATCATCGTCAACACGCACCCCGACCTGACCACGGCGCAGGGGATCGCCGACGCCGTTAACAACGCTTCGGCGGCGGGAACAATTCCACCGTTTGAAGCGGTGCTTGATTCCGTCGATCAGACAAGCGGTCGTGCCGGACAAGGTCTGGTGCCGCTGGTGCCGGGAACGCCCGCCGTGTTTGCCAAAACCGCTTATGGGGCCGGGACGCAATTTGACCGGAGCGGCATGCAAATCGTCAACGACAACGCGGTGCATCTCATTGATTTTTCGGAAGACGCGACCATCGGTGACATGCTCAACGCATTGAATGATGACGCAGTCGGTTTGTCGGCGTCGATCAACAAAAACGGAACCGGCATCGACGTGCGAACGCGGGTCAGCGGCGCGGACTTCGAAATCGGAGAAAACGGCGGAAACACGGCGACACAGCTCGGTATCCGAACATGCATGCCGGGCACGAAGCTCTCGGAACTCGATTACGGACGCGGCGTCACCGATTATGACGGACCCGGCGTCAATGCAACGGCCGTTTATTCGTCGAAATCGGCCAACAGTGCGCTGTTCGTCACCGCCAAAGAAGAGGGGACTGCCGGCAACGATTACAAGATCAATTTCATCCCGACGGCGGACCCCGACGGTCGCGTGCTTGTGTCGTGGGACAAAGATGCGAAAGTGATCAACATCGGCATCAATCCCGGCGTCACCAAAGCATGTGAAATCGTTGCCGCGTTCAACGAACAGGTCGGGCCGCGCGATCTTTTTGAAATGAAACTCGACGACTCCGGAGGCACAAATACCGGCGAAGGGGTCGTGTACGAAGGGAATACCGTCACTTCAGGCGGCGTCAACGGCGGGGTCGATTTCACGATCACGCGAAACGACGGCGTGACGTTTGAAGTTGACATCAAAGGTGCCAAAACGATCCAGGACGTCATCGACATCATTAATAAACACCCCGACAACACGTCGCAACTGCTGACCGCCCGGCTTGCAAAAAATGGAAACGGCATTGAACTGGTCGATTCAAGCATCGGCAATTGCCAGACGCGGGTCGACCGGACGCTGCTCGGCACGGCGGCGATTTCACTCGGTCTCGTCAACGAAGGGGAGGAATACAGGATCGCGACCAATCCCGGCAGCAGGGCGATGGTCAATTACGATTCCGGAGTCATCAACGGCAATTTGCTCGTCACGGCCAAAAATGCCGGTGATCATGCGAACGACGTGAAAATCGTGTTCGTCGATAACGTCGCTTCCGGCAATCCGAACAGCACCGGTTTTCATTGGGATTCGGTCACGAAAACGATGACATTCGAAATTGATCCCGGCGTCACAACGGCCAACGACATCATCAAACTGTTCGAGAACGATGCGACGCCGGAAGTGCGCGCAATGTTTGACTTTCAAAACGGTCTCAATAACGACGGCTCGATCAGCAACGGTTCGGGGTTGGTCGCTTTGACTCCGCCCGACAATCCGCCGGTGATGAGCGGCGGCGAAAATTCGAGTCTTCAGGGAAACGACCCCAATCCGCAGGAAGCCGATTCATTGTTCAATGCGCTCTTGCGATTACAAACGGCGATGAGCAAAAACGATGAACGTGAAATTGAACGGGCTTCAAAACTGCTTGATACGGCAATCGATCGTGTTTTGTTCACACGGAACGACATCGGCATCCGGCAAAACGGACTCGACACGATCTCGGCGCGATTGGCCGACGAAAATGTGCAACTGAACGAAACATTGCGGGCGTCGTTCCAAATCGACGAAAGCAGCACCATCATCAATTATTCCAATGAAATGGTCGCTTACGAGGCGAGTCTCAAAGTGACCAGTCAAATGTTTCAACTCAGTTTGATCAATTATATATGAAATGGGGCACGTTAGACCGGCAGTGATATCTTTCCATGACGCAGTTATCGAATTACGGTTCATTAAAATTACCCCATATGGGAAGCTACATGGCACATATTTGCACTTGAAAATAAATGTGAATTGGTCAACTTTGTTTCACCCGATGACAACTTGAATCATGACATCATTATTTATTCCGCAAAACATTTTGTCGAACAGCGCGACCATGATCGGGCAGTATTCGTTAAAAAAAACGGACAACGCTTTGGGGATCAACATACGGAATCTCTCGACCGGACTGCGGATTCATTCCGGGAGGGACGATCCGGGCGGGTTTGTGTCGAGTTCGATCCTGGGGACGGAGATTTCGTCGCTCGGTCAGGCGGTGACCAACTGCAAAACGGCCGACCAGGTTTGTTCCGCCGCCGACAGTGCGCTTTCGGAAATCAACAACATCCTGATCGACATCCGGCGCATGGTCACCGAAGCGGCCAACACGGGGGCAAGCAATCAGGAAATGCTCACGGCACTCCAGTTACAGGTCGACGCTTCGCTCGACGCGATTGATCGCATCGCCAACTCGACGCAATTTATCGATCAAAAACTGATCGACGGTTCGCTTGATTTCACGACTTACGGACTTGATTCGTCGAATGTCGATTCGCTGCAAATCAATCAGGCGAATTTTCTGGGAAAAATTGAAAAAGGGATTCCGGTCAAAATTTTACAACAGGCAAGGCAGGCGACTCTGTTTTACCGGCAGGCCGGCATTCCGGAAACGTTGTCGCTTTCCGTCGGCGGCAACAAAGGGTTCACGTCGATTCCGATTTCGCAAGGCGCATCGCTTGACGCGATCGTGCAGGCGGTCAATCTGGTGAGCGATTCGACCGGAGTTGCCGCGAGACTCGAAACACAGGCGACCAACGGTTCCATCAATCTGACATCGGTCGGCGAAAACAACGACATCATTCTGACGGCAAGCAAAGCGGGAACGCTTGCGGGAAATTTCGTCGTCAAGTATGTTGCTCCCCGCGAAGGGAACGACACGCTGAAACTCAATTACACGCCGGGTTCGGGCAACAACCCGAATTGCATTGAGATCGTATTGCAAACGAAACCGTCTGTCGGCAACCAGCCTCCGGAAGTGCTGACAACCGCCGAACAGGTCGTCAAACTGATCAACACGTCGGATCAATTGAAAGACATCGACGGCAACGGCATGGTTTCCGCGTGCCTTCCCGGTTGTGACAGCGGCATGGGAATCGTGACACCGTTCGAGGATTACGCTTGGTGCGGATCGGTTGACGCCGGCAATGCGCTGCAATTTCTCGGACCGAAAAATTCGCCGGACATCACGTTCGTTGCATCACCGGGGCAGGCATTGAGTGTCGGATACGGCGTGCAACCGGTTTACGACCGCGCCAAGGCGACGGTGCAAGGACTTGATCCCGGCACGTCGTTTTCTTTGACGACGAAAGAAAAAAACGCGGATTCCGCCAATTACGACGGTTACGGCGTCTTGTTCGCCGATTCGCCGGATGAATCGGTCGAACTCGACGAAACACGAGGCGTCGTCGTTTTCAATATTGATTTTTCGGGACGTGCCGCCGATCCGGCACGCGGTGCCATCGACATGCAGGAACTGCAAAGCATGTTCGAAAATTCCAAAGCGGGCAAAGTCTTCACGTTTCTTCCGCAAGAGACGTTTGATCCAAACGACCCGCCGAAATTAAACAACCCGGAATATCAGGGGATTAACGCAAACATGGCGACGGTTTCCGGAGGACTTGTCAATCCCGGAACGCTCACTGTTTTTCTGGAAACCGATCAAAACGGCAACGTCAAAGCAACGGCCAACAACTTGATTGATTATTTCGACCACCCGGCATCGGACGGGGAAATCGCTCTCATCAAAAAACTCGGAATCAGCGTTTCGAACATTTGCAACAGTTCCGGATGCGGAACGTTACGACCGACATACAATCCCGACACATGCGAAACGGGGGACGGTTGCCCGACAATCCGGTTCACCAGCAGCGGACTCGATCAAAAACTTTCCGGCGCATCCGGAACGGTCGATTCGAAGAACGGCATCAACGCGAGTTTCACGGTCACGGCAAAACAGGTCGGCAGTGCTTGCAATAACACAATGGTTCGGGTCGTCAACGATCCGAACGGTTTCAATGTCAAGTACGATGACCGAAGCAAGACGCTGACCATCGGCATCGATTCGCAAAATCCGCCGACGGCAAACGACGTGGTCAATTTGATCAATTCGGACCCGGCAACCAGGGAACTTTTTACGGCGAGTCACGTCGCCCATTCGACGGGACTTGGCAAGGCGGCAAGCGGAGATCAAACGATGTTGACCGGGGGTGTCAGAACCGTCGAAATCGTTCCGCAAACGACGATCACGTCAAGCGGCGGCCTCAACGCGGTCTTGACCGTCAAAGCCAAAACGCTGGACGCTTCGCTTGTCGGGTGCGACGTTCGGGCCGTGTACGATCCGAACGGGCCGAGCGTCTCTTACGATCCGGCTTCGAATCAATTGGCCATCGGTATCGCCCCGAACATGCCGAACAACCCGCCGACCGCGCAGCAAATCGTCAACATGATCAATTCGGACGAAACGCTCGGTAAAATGTTCATTGCGTCGATTCCGGCGAGTGTCCCCGGTAGTCTGACGCCCCCCGATGGTTCGGGAACGTTGCAAATCGGCGACGGCGGTACGCTGACGCCCGGAGCAATGACGCCCGGAGAAATCGGAAACGCGACCGGTGCCCCGATGCTTTGCGCAAGCGATGCCGCCGCAACCGGAATCGTATTCTATTCGACGGATTACGGTTCCGATGCTTTTGTCGACGTCAAAGCGATACTGGATCAATCGTTTCCCCTGTTTGACCGGTTCGGTAACTTGAATGAACGTGCCAACGGAACCGATATTGTCGCGACGATCAACAACAAGCCCGCCGTCGGAAAAGGGTTGATTGCTTCAACCAACACGACCGAACTCGATATGTCGATTTCGATCAACCCCAATGCCCGCGACGGCGATCTGGTCGGTTTTCGCATCACCGGCGGCGGGGCACTCATGCAGCTCGGCCCCGACCCCGATCCGACGCAACAAGTACGACTCGGATTTCACAGCATGTTTACCGCCGACATCGGCGGGGCAAGCGGTCAGCTCAGCGAATTGCGGCTCGGCGGTGGGAAAGACCTGCTGACCGATACGAAAGCGGCTTACCGGATTGTCGAGGAATCGATTTTACAAGTCAGTTCTTTTCGCAGCCGACTCGGAAGTTTCCAGAATTACGAGGTTTCACGGAGCATCAATCAGATGAGCGATCTGATTCAGGTGGCGACGACGACCAACAGCGAAATTCGGGACACCGATTACGCCGTTGAATCGTCGAATTTCGCCAAAAACCAACTGATGCTCGAAGCGACGACCAAAGTGCTCAAATCTCCGAGCGAAAATATGCGGATGCTGATCCAATTGCTCAGTCAGTAAAGAAGTCGTACAAAAACAAGCTGATTAAAAATCACTGTACGTATTCAGAGCGCGCAGCGTTAGCGAGTGCCTCGGAAAATTTTCGGCAAGAATCCGTATTCCGCAAGAACAGCAGCCCGGAGCGTAAGCGACGGGTTAAACCGGTCACTGACGTTCCGGTCAAATTCCGGGTTTCACTTTCCAGTTTTCATTTCCTGGTTCATCGACCCGCAAAATTTCAACATTTGGTTGCGGCTATGCCGCGATGGCCCCCCGTGCCTTGTGAAACCACAATTTTAGCTCCGGCAGGGTAATATTGGTATGAACACAAAAAGTTGAACCGCCACCTGATTTTTTGGCCACGAATACCGCAGCTTCCTTACCTTTGAACGGTTGCTGCTGTTCAACTCTTATGTCCAGGGCAACAGTGCGGTTTACGATCAATCCAACGGTGGCGGCGTGATGACAGGTTCGGAATGCTCGCGGGGGGCAGAAAAATCCAACGGCCGTAAAGACCTCCAAAATATCAGAAATATCACGGACGTAAACAGGAAAAAAACGCCCCCAAAGATGCAAAAACCATAAGCGGCACTTTGCACGCCGGGAACAAGCACCGATGTTTTCGGGTTGTCCGGCGAGTAGTAAACCGTCACTTCGGAGTGGGGCGGATAATCATTGACGATCTTTTGCGCTTCACTGTATTTTGAAAACGACCAATTGCCGTAAGCGTAACGCCGGCTCGTGTGTTGTTGCCCCGAAACCGTATAGGAATAGGTGATTTCCGGAGTATAAGATGGTGGGGAAGGAGAAGAATGTTTGCCACCGCCACTGTCGCCGGGATGCGTGATCACTTCCGACGCGACGACGGTGCCGGTGCATGTCGGCCACGACAGACTCTCATTGCCGTAATAAATATTGTATAGCCCGAAAGCGATAATGCTGAAAGCGACGATCGTAAAAATGCCGGTGAAAACGTAAACCACTTTCAATCTTGATTTTAACCGGTCTTTTTCAAGTTTCACCGCGATGCCGGGAAGCTGCATGGCCGCACATTCGCGAACGGACATCTCCCGCGTAACCAACCGGCATTGAAGCATCTCCTGCAACTGGAGTGCCGCACGTTGAATCGCTTTCGTGTTTTGGTCATACACCACCAAATGCCGCGTCCAGTTTCCGTCGCTCCCGTGGACGAGCAGATAAAGCTGGGTGACACGCATCGGCGGTTCGATAGAGTCACTACGACTTGAGAATCTGAATTTTGGAGGGGAACTCCCGGTGTCGGGCTTCCGGTATTGCGGTAAATCCCGGATGTTGTAACCATGAGTCACGCCGACCGTGACCTCGTCGTAATCATCGGCGGCATAGCGTTTGTCTTCCCGCGAGAAGAAAAGTTCGCCGCTGTTTTTATCGAATCGAAAACGGCATTTGTTTTTCCAGAGAGCGGCATTTTGCATGGAGACGGCAATGAAAATCCCGCCCATGACTGACATCGCGGTGTACGTGCAGAGAGGAATCAACAGATAAATTGCCCCGCCCAGCGGGTTGATGGGATGTCGCGACACAAAGTAACAAATGATGCCAACCAAGACCGAACAAAAGACAAACATCCCGACGAGTAATGCGACCAGATTTTTTGAGAAAACGCGATTTTTGATTTCAACCGTCTCGCGGAATGGGTCCGGCTCAAACCGCCATGTCGGCATCATGGTCGGAAGATATTCTTCAGGAACAAAGTCCGTGAGTTCCACAGGAATGGAAAGATGTGTTTCTTCCATAATGATATTTCCTTCTGCATTGGGCGATATGGAATTATTGCTTTCGTCCGAAAAATTGAAAAAACAGCAGTGCGGAAACGGCGAGTTCGCTGAAAATCATGACGAGTCGCGAAACGCCTGCAACGACAAGTCCGGCGACTTTCGGTGTCAGACCCGTCGGAAGCACGACGATTTGAAAGTAACGGTTCATCAGTTCGGAGAGCACCATTTCGCGGACACCCATGCCGCCGGGGATCATCGAAAGAAAACCGGCCACCGTCGACAACGCCGTCGCTGCGACAAACCGGGGAATGTGTTGCCAAAAATCTTCCGAGGAAATGCCGACCCCCTTGATGGTCGCCCAAAGGCTGACGCCGAGAAAAAACCAGGTGACGCACATCAACCCCCAGCCACAAAGGAGCGTTTTGGCGTCGAAACGGTTGAGTGCGTCGTTCATGGCGGCGTCATTTTTGATCGCTCCTGCAATTTTCACGACCAGCTTGAAAAAAAACGGGACGACCGGCAAACCGGAGACCAGCATCAGACTGACGGAAACAAGCATCAGGAATTTTTGTTCGCGGAAAAAAACGAACAACAACACGGCGGAAATCATCGCACCGACGGCCATCATGGTCAGCGTTTCAAGAAACACGCTTGCCACCGCCACCGACGTCTTGACGCGATCGCTGCGAACCATGCCCGCCCGAAGCGTCACGACCATTGCCTTGCCGGGCATGTATTTTCCGAGATGGCCGATATAATAGGCTCGAATTGAGGCGTATACCGTCGGATGCTGCCCCAGTCGCCGCAAAATGATATGCCAGTAACACCACGCCGGAATATATGCGATCAGATAAGCGGTGGCGGAAATCAAAATCCAACCGAAACGGGGTTCCCAGCGATAGTTGGCCATGTCCGTCCCGGTCTTGTAAATCTCCCTGGCCACCCAAACCAACACAAGAATAATCATCAACCAGCGCAGCACGGCAAAGATGATTTTCCTGGGGGAGGTATTGTTTTTTTTCAAGCGTTCCTTACGCATTTGCTTTTGTCTTGTTTTTTTTGACATGAAAATTTAGTAACCGTTCACGGTTTTGGTTTCTCACCACGAAGCGACTGTGTGTTTTGTCAAGAGATTTTTGGTAAAGATCTCCTTATTGGGCGTGAACGGATATAAAATTTATTTCCGTTCACAGTTCTATTTTTAACAATTCCAAGCCGGCTCTCTTTTTTCCAGAAATGCGGCGTTTTATCGACAAGCCGCTTGCCTTTCGGTGCCCGACCGTACAATCGTGTCATGTTTGTTTTCGCGGATGTTTCATCGAGAAACACCGGTTTTTTCGGGTTCAAACCGACTTGCATCAATTTCCACTCCGCGCGTTTTTGTGCGACGTCGGATCGGCCTTGCTCGGCGGCCCTCAGTTGTTTTTTTTATAAACCAGTTTCAGTTTTTTCAGTTCGTTGGCGACCGTTTGATGAGACACCTTGACCGGCAAGGCATCGCGAATTTCAAACAACGTCGCATCGGGCGTGTCGGCAACGATTTTTTTGAGGTGATCGTGATACGATTCAAGTTTCGATTTCGGTCCACGCTTTCCGTTTTTTGGCTCGATGGAACCTGTTTCACGGACATGACGTTTGAGTTTGGTGATGAATGAAGACGAAACGTCCCACTTTTCAGCGGCGGCGACTTCGCTCATACCGTTGTGACAGTCCTTGAAGATACGTTTTCTCATTTCGTTCGGAATCGGATTCATGGCAAGCTCCGTGCAGGGAATCAATCAACTTTCTCTCAATCTTGCTATTGTAACCAATCAAACAACTTTATGATATATCAATTTTGGAAATGATCTATTGCCTGTCTCATAAAAGATAAGACGCAAGAAATAACAGCCGGGAATGTCAGTGACCGGTTTAACCCGTCGCTTACGCTCCGGGCTGTTATTTTAAAACCTCATTTTCTATGAGACGGGCAATATTGGTATGGACGCAAACGTTGAACCGCCACCTGATTTTTTGGCCACGAAGACCGCAGCTTCCGTTGGTCGCTGCTATCCAATTCTTATGTTCAAGTCAATATTGGCCTGGACAAAAAAGTTTAGAACAAAATTGAAAAAGTTTCGTAGTTCATCTTATGGAGGTCATGATGATCACGCAACAACATCGATCAAC
>JGI20166J26741_10295559_pt1 | contig 16497 bp, 8 predicted proteins | sample TergutCu122P5_FD_26741 | JGI IMG/M metagenome (IMG submission 26741)
GAGTATTACTCATCTCTGCTGGTGCAATTGAAGGACATTTTGAAGGAAAAACGCCGCGGGAAGGTCACCAAGGGGGTCTTGTTCTTGCACGACAATGCCCTGGTTCACCGGGCACTTGCAACCCAAAAGACACTGGCCTACCTGGGCTTCCAATGTCTTGATCACCCAACCTATTCTCTGGATCTGGCCCTGTCGGACTACCACCTGTTCCCTGGACTGAAAAAACAATTGAAAGGTCGCCATTTCTCGTCCGACGCGGAGGTCATTGCTGCCGCTAAGACCTGGTTGGACGGAAAAACTTTTGAATTATTTTGAGTGGCTTGCAAAAGTTAGAGCAACGGGCTAAGAAGTGTATTGAGTTTCGTGGGGAGTATGTTGAATAATTCCTGAGTTTGGTCGCTGTAGCTTTTTTCCTTCCTGATCGAGCTAAGGACCCCTCGTATGTGCAGTGCCCTTTATGGCTATTTTTTTGTAGTTCCTTGATTTTATGCTTTCCCGGTATGTTGTTCAGGTATTGTCTGAAAGATTATGGGATAGTTCCAGTTTTTCCAGCAATGCTTTATCACTTTTGCTTTCACATTCCACGTGCTCTTAATTTCTATTATAAGGTCTTTACATTTTAGAATCTGCTCATCTTCTTTCTTAATCACATTTCTGTCTCCTGAAATTGTAAAAGCTATTTACATACATGTTCCTTTTTCATTATAATGGACTATGATTTCCAGTTTATTGTTAGGGATGGTTCTGTCAGTTTACACTTCTTGATTCCATAATATATTTACCTTACTTTCACGACTTGTTTTGACTGTTTTCGATACATGGTCATACCACTGTTCATTGTCTTATTTTACCCCTGTTTCCTTGCATATGTTAAAGTGTAGTTGAACACACACTCTGTCATGTCTCTTGATGTATTGTTCTTCAGCTAATACTGGGCATGCTGATATGATGTATTCCACTGTCTCATCAAATTGTTTACAGAGCCTGCATTTGCTATCTGTTTCTGTTTGTAATATGTTTGGCACATGATATTTGGTTTGTAATGCCTGATCTTGTGGTGCTATTACTTCACTTTCAGTTTCTCCTTTCAGGTCTCCCCTCGACAGCCTTAGGAATATGTCTTCTTAACTAATAAGCTGTCTGTCCCTACTTGTAGTATACTGACCATGCATTGCTTTGCTTTTTCATTTTTTCTTTAAGAACTCTCGTAATCTTGCTTTTATATGTTGAATGCCTTCCTTTGTGTGACTGTTCTCATTTGATTGGTTAAATTCTCCTGCATCCTTCACTGCTGTTGTAGTTGTTGAATTCATATTTGTTTGATTGTTGTTGTGATTTACAACGACATTTACAAACAGGTCTTCTGCATATTTTGTGTTCAAATATTCTGCAATATTGATTATCTCTTCTTTATACAGTATGCCGCTTCAGTTTGTAACAGACCTCTTCATCCTTCTTTCCTTTTTACATATAGCCTATCTATATCAGCTTTTGGGTGATGCATTTTATACAGTGTTAATATCTTTATAGTTGTCCTGTCAAGTTTTCCCATTTCTTCTAATCACCAATTAATAATTACAAAGCTGTAACTTAATACTGGAACAACTAATGCTCCAATTGCTGTAATTTTATTCTTGGCATTCAACTCAGATTTCAGTATCATTCTTAATCTCCTGGTGTATTACTTCTTCAATCTGTCCTTCATGTGTTAATGTTGAATACACTCACTTTAAGCAGTCCCTAGGAATGTGTATATTTTTCCATGTTTGAGCTACTCTATTTCTCTGTTAAAGTCAAGTTTTAAATTTTGTGAGTGAACCAATTTTCCTTTCTTGAGTACCATCTTTGCACATTTTTCTAGTCCAAATTCCATATGGATATCACCACTGAAGGTGTAACTTCTTGCATCTGCTTTTGGAATTCTTCCTCTCTTTTACCTATCAGCTTCAAATCGTCCATTTAAAGCAAGTGTGATACTTGTGTCTTTGTTGTGTGTTTTTTATCCCGTGTTCAACTTGTTCAGCTGCTGTGTGATGGGGATTAAGCTAATACACAATAGCAGTTGTGACAGTGAGTTTCCTGGAAATATTCCTCATTGTGTTTCTGTATCTTCTGTTTCTGTTAGCTTCCCTTTTGTATGTAGGCACATACTTGTCTTCCAATGACTCATGGTTTTCTTAGTAAAAGATATTATTTTATTATTAATTCCAATTAACTCAGGATTCGATTATCCAACTGTGAGGCACACTGTCAAAAGCTCTGTGATAGTCTATCCATGCCATGCACACATTTTTCTTCCTGCTCTTACATTCCTGTAATATTGCTTATTTTATTATTTGCTGATCTTTATGTCCTTTTGGTCCTCTGCAGCACCCATTCTGCTCTTGAGTATCAGATTTTTGTCATCAATATACTTTTGTTTTCATTAGCTTGTGATAGATGTAATGGTTTTGTATATTGTGGGCACGCAGGTTATATGTCTGTAATGCTTTGGTCTTTCACCGTTTTCATTCTTTGAAATAAGAATTATTACTCCTGTCATTAGCCACTCTGGTATTTGACCTTCCTCAATCATTTTGTTAAAAAGGGTTGCTAAATATGTTTGTGTTGCTGTAAGTTGCTTAAGCCAAAAATTTGTTATTTGGTCTCTTCCAGGGGCTTTCTGATTTGGCCTCGTTCTTAGTACTTCTTTGACCTCCATATCAGATATTGGGCCCCATTCAGTACTGGGACTTTGTTGGAATTAGTTTTTGATCCAGTCATCTTCAATATGTTGGACCTTTTCCCCAAATATTTCTTTCCAAAAGTTCTCTATTGCTTTTTGGTTGGTGGATTCTTCACATTGATATTATCTGTCTGAGAAGGCTCTGAAATTAATTTGCAGTCTGTTCTAAACATTTTATTTTGATAGTACTGGTTTTGTCTTTTCCTGTATCTCAATAATCTTTGTGTCTTTGCTGATACTTGTTGTTTGAACTCTTCAATCACTGTATCCAAATTCTCCTTCTCTGTGTTATATTTCCCGAGTAATCTAATTATTTTCATATTCTGTGTCTTTATCTCATCTGTTTTTATTTCTGCTGAAGCTGATAGTTCTTTCCTGATACTATTTCTAATTCTCCTGCATGGGAATGTTTTGGACTTTGAGTTTCTGATTTGTAGCATCCTGTTCTTTTTATTTCTTCTGTAATCATAATTGCTGCTGCATAGATAAGGTGGTTTATGTCAGATTCAGATCTTTATTTTTAATACTATTACTACTATACTACCACCACCACCACCATTATTACTACTACTACCACCACCATTACTACTACTACCACTACTACTACCATTATTATTACTACTACTACCACCATTATTACTACTACTACCACCATTACTACTACTACCACCATTACTACTACTACCACCATTATCACTACTACTACCACAACCACCACCATTATTATTACTACTACTACCACAACCACCACCATTATTACTACTACCACCACCGCCATTACTACTACTACGACTACCACCACTACTACCACCACCATTATTATTATTACTACTACTACCACAACCACCACCATTATTACTACTGCCACCACCATTATTACTACTACTACCACCATTACCATTATTACTACTACTACTACTACTACTTCTACTGCTGCTGTGCTGCACCTTCAAAGACATTGTAATATTCATGCACATGCATAGTAATGTAAAGGTAAATACATGTACACAGAGAAGCTAAACAATTCGCAAAGAACATTTGGGCCACAATTTTAACCGTTTAATAATATAAACATTATGTAAACAGGAGTTTTTATAATTTAAATGGTAAAATATAATTTAGATAAACATACATAAAATATACACAATTATGTTGTAACATGAATAACAATAGATATAATCAGTGAAGTAGCTGAGGAACAAGTAGGCAGCTGCCCCACATGGCAGAATCCAAGGGATGGCAAAATGAATAGTTTATATATATATATATGTAAATAAATATTTTCTGCACTCAAGAAATTTTAAATTTTTGAGCCAAATAAAGTAAATTCCAATAAACTATTGTGATTTTGTTAAATTATTATATGAGGGGCAGCCATTTTGATTACTCATCCTGATTACCATAAAATCTGGCTATGTCACTGCAAATAACTTGCTTCATATATGAATGCCACATGACAGACTGATGGATTAATGGAATGAATATATGTGTGTATGTATGCATGTACAAATGTACGTAATAGTACATGACTGTAGAATCCAATTTAAATGCAAGTGGCTGCAAATGAACATAAATCTAAAGTCTGTGACTTGTACAGGACTCTATCACTTATCTTGTATGCAATAACAAGCCAGCTTTTGGAAGCTGCCTGTGCTTCTGTCATGAGGGGCAAAAGAAACCTCAAATCTGCTCTGTGGAGTCTGTTGAAGCGAGCTATTTCTTTTCTTGGTAACATGCCACCAGTGTGTGTATAACAAGTTGATATGGAACTGTGTTGTAGTACTGTATAGAGTATGTTGATCAGAAGTGTCACTGTCAAGTTTCAGAGAAGTTCACATGCTATGAATATATTCAGGTTAGAGGTGATTTAGCTCACGCTGTTTTCTTCTGATCTGAGTCCATTCTCCCCCTTTGTTCCTCACTCTTAACAGTTATGTTACATTATTTTAGTGTCATTTATCAATGTGAGTGATTGGAACAAATTTAATTGTCATTAATTTTACTCCCCCATTTTGTACTTATAAACACACTCTTATTTGCAATGTACAGCCTGTTATCAGTTGTACATGATATTGGCTAAAGTGTAGATTGTAGTATGTCTGAATGTCATTTGGTCGTGAACCACAATCATTCATTTGTACATTGTCCATCATTTTTTTAACTACCAGGAGAAAATGAAACATTGCTGATTCACAGTTCCTTGCAGATGAGATAAATTCAGCAGTAGATACTTCTTTTCTGTAAAACATCAATTTTTTATGCCTGAAAATTACAGTCAAAAGACATTTTAACTTGTCATTGTTTGTTGTATCTAATAAAGTCGCTAATCGTGACAGTTTATTTTGCCTAGAAGTTATGAGATAAGTTACTCCTTGTAAGCTTCTTTCACTGCGCTTTATGAAGTTATTTTATATCACATATTCAGTCATGGTAACTATTACATTTGAAAGGAGGCTGATATTCTGCTCATCAGCTTAGTTAAAAACTGGTAAGATTTGAATTGGATGTAATTTTATTAATTGCCACAACATTGGTGTGCTGAATTCTGTTTTGCTGACACAACCCAGGAAATTAAAATGGGGAAACTCCATTTCCTCATCTACCATTGTACAATGTCAGTTAAATTCCTGTTTTATTTATGTACAATTATTGTACTACTAGTGTTCTCTACATGGTGCAGTTTACATGATGTTTCTCTAATGCATGTAATCCAGCAGTTCCGGTGAACACAATTTTACAATTGAATACTTCATGTATTCTTTCTAAACACTTAAGGGCGTGACATAGCTTTGGTCCCAGATATGTTGGCCATATGTGATGAAGCATTATGAATTCTATGTAAAAATTCACTGACATGTGAATTGATTTCAGTAATATTTACACTGCACATGAATTACCTACCTGATAAGAAGGAAATAGGTTGTTACTTGTGACTTGTATTTGAGAAGTGTCCAGTTTAAGCATCAGCTGAGACAGCATGTTGAAAAATTGCCAAGATTCTCCTTAGTCATGCCATGTAAATTTTAGGATGGTACCTCAAAGTATGCCACAATCATTTTAAAATCATTATGCACTTTTCTAAATATTTCATGATCATGCACTGATGCTTCACTACAAAAATAAAACCAACAACTTCATATAAAATTATGTGAATTTATTAGGTTACAATCATTGTATAATGTAATAAATTCACATATTTTCATATGCATTTGTTGGTTTTATTCTCATTATGCACTTATTACCCAACCTAATGGCAACATAATTTAATAAACTATGAATAAGTAAATCATGAAAACACAACATGATATAGACAAACAGTGGCAAAATGCGTTGCTCTTCACCCACTAATCTCAAAACAGTACATGTAACAACTGTTATGTAGGCAACAAATTTAATAAAAATAGATTACGTTGGTGTGGGCATGTACAGAAAATGGAAGATAATAGAATTCCCAAAAGAGTGTTATATATGAATCTGGGAACAACAAGATTGAGAGGTAGACCAAGAAATAGATGGCAAGATGGGGTGAGAGAGGATGGAAGAATAGTTGGTGAGGAAGGGTGGCAGGAAAAGGTACATAACGGAGAGGAATGGAAGAAGCTCCTGAGAATGACAAGGAATCGTCAAATTCTGCACATGCCAATGGAATGAATGAATACATTTTATATAATTAAAAGTATGTATCCTATATCTAAACAAACTCACATACAACTCCAGTGTTTCTCATAATACAGTTGAAGAATCATAGATTGTTTTCATCTTATAGATCTGTTATTAACACATGTAGCATGGTCCTTCTTGAGAAGCAAATAGTTGTTCAACTAGTTTTTTTTGCTCACACTAGGACATGTTGGAAAAGTAAGAAGACTTTTACACTATATTGAATAAAAATAATTATATGACTTCCTTAAATGATGAACAACATTCAGTTTGATTATGTTGCACTTTATGCAGAATGTGCAAGGTTGATAAGAGGCAAAATGACCGTACTCCCGTTTTTTCCCAGAATGCTGAAATGATCACTGCCAATATTTTTGTTGTTTATATCCACAGGGCTTACATTTTATTCTAATACTGGAAGGGCAAGAATAACATTTTCTTAATACTAGCATTGACACCATTGTATTTAAATAATAATATACAATCAGTATTCAGTAAACATCATAATACTGCTGTATTTATGGAAGTATTACTATTTTTCTGGCCTGTTTCAATAGTAGAATCACTCCCAGGGCCATTGCAGTGTAGCTGAACATTTTGCTAGATGATTATTTAACAGCTTTTACTACAGCATGGTAGTGCTGGGCGTTCTCCGCTTCAATTGAAAAGTAGCAGGCACGTAATACCTTCCTAAGTAAACCTGTGTCTGGATAAAACTCAAATTTTATAATAAATATCCTTAAAATATTCCACATCTCTCCTTATTTAGTTGAAATAAGTCTTGTGTTCTGTGTCTTAAAAATTTTAATGCTTCCTGTCAGGTTTTATTAGAAGCGGTATGATCATTGATGTTTCAAAATTACACATGAGCAGTGTCAGGTTAATAACTTAACAATTTCAAAATATTACACTCTTATCACTCAAAAACGCTTAACTTTTGTAACGGCATTATCTTGTGGACTTGTGGGGTGGTCTATTTCTTCAGTTTTCACATAAGATAGTTATGGAGGAGAGAATATCAGATACATTGTCATTTAAAATTTGTTGTTAATTTAATTAAATTCTAAGTTCTTTAAAATGAAATGTTTTCTTCATTGACAAAGTGAACCTCAAGTTCCTGATTGAAAATAAGACTAAAGCCTACTATAATCAATAAAGTCAGTCAACTGAACCATTGGAATTTACATTATAATATTAATCCAGAAAATTTATGTCCCAAATGTAGTAATATGAATCAGTAAAATAACGCTTATGTGATGGTATGCTTTGAAGACTAAATTTCTTAAGTATTTGTGCACTTCATAATCATTTATTAGATTGTTTCCATTAGCAGCAGTTTTATAGAAATTGTTAAGAGACCCAAAATTACTTACCGTCACTCATAACCACCAAATTTATTACCTATGATGATAGTGGGGGTAACGACTGAATAACGTAAAATTTGGTAGAATAAATGGCAGAAAAAATGGAGTAACACTGTGAATACCTGGCCAAAAGCAGATTTTTTCCACACACAAACTAGATGGACTTATGGTTTGGATATCAATTTGAATAGCAGTATTTATTATTCATAGTCATTACTTACATCCTTCACTTCTGAATTTATTCTTCACTGATCACACATATTTGATTTTTGGGTATCCTGTACAATCCTGAGCATGATGCATGAGATTAGCTTAATGGACATACTGTGTTTAATTTTTTGTACACCTGTGCAGTCACCTTGCATGATTCTTGAGTGGATTTGGGGTATTCTATGCAACCCCCAAGCCTGATGTTCAGGCGCAGTTTCTTTATTGTCCTGCACAATTATTTTGACATCCTATGCAACCTCTAAGCATGATGCTAGAAATTTGTTCTGGGGCATTCTGTGCCAGTACGTCTCCCAAGTATTATGCTAAAGACTGTTTTTTGAAGCACCTGTTGACAAATTTTTGTGGATTATGTAGTGTGGGCTTTCCCGAAGTGTTGGGGTTTTGCATGAACATTATGCTCAAGATAAGTTTCTTGGGCACCCAGTGCCTAATTTTGAAAACAGAAAAATTACTTTTTGGGGCTTCCTGTCCAAGACACCTTTTCTGTTTACACTTTTATGCTATCATTATTAGTTGCCCAGATACAGAGCATGCTGGATGGATAGACTCTATGAATAAGTCTGTATAGAGTAAGTCAGAAATAGCTTTGCACACTTTGAATCCCATAACTGTGCTCTGTTTGGGCGACTAGCAAAATTAATTGATTTGGACCTCATGTTTCTTTTGCATTTGTTAGCAGTCTCAACTTTGCCATTAGTGTCTTTGTGCTTTAAGTTGCATAAAATTTTATGGCCTGATCATGGTCTTGTAACAGACATGAAAACAATTTATGTCTATTATAAAAACCAGCCAGTTAATGTTGTTTAGGGAAATAATTGGTTTTTGATTATGATGGTAATATGAAACATAAAAATATTGTGGGTAGGATAAAAAGCTTTTGATGTTGCAGCAGTTGGTATCTACAATTACCATAATGCTTTAGATATTTAAGGAGACAGTAACATGAACAGCACATTATGCATATCACCAACAATGGCAGGATATCTTACTGCTCTGGGGGTTTGGATTAGTGTTCTGAGATGACTACTGAAAGTCTAATGGAGCTATATTAGGTTTTTTGAAAATGCTGAGAGAGTAAGGGAGGGTTAAAATCACAGGAGAGATTGTAAAACCATTATATTGGAGAAAACAAATATAAGCTTTATGCATTCCCTTAAATAATGATCCGTTATTAATATCCTAAGCGTTTCTCTTTCTTATTGTGGTTGCTGGGTTAGTTGCTTAAGACAAGTCAAAAATAAACTTTCTCCATTCAACATACAAATGGCATCCTCAACATCAGTTGGTACAGTCCTGTTAATCTGTGAGGCCATGTGGTTTTATTTGTGCTGAAAACACTATCAAGACCACTCTTACAGCTGAGATCACAAATGTACACAGTTTTTTTTATGTAAAGTACCTGTCATTCGTGTCAGATTTTAATGACTCTTGAATTTTCTGGATGGATTTTCGAAGAATGGTCAAATATCAAATTTCCTCAAAATCTGTCCAGTGGGAGCTGAGTTGTTCCACGCGGATGGATGGACAGACAGACGTGACGAAGCTAGGAGACCTTTTTTTGTGATTTGGTGAATGTGCCTATAAACGAATATCTCATTTGCACCACTTCAGAAGCTTGAAAATTCCATCAGGATGTGTCTACGTCAGTATACCAATAGCTGTGTGTGAGAAGAGATGAGTGTGTATTGTCATATTGTTGAACGTGAGTTATTAAACATTGCCAAGTAATCTGTAAGGAAAATCTGTGATTACTAAATAATGAAGATGTTAGCCAGTTATGTGTAGGGATAATACATTAATTATTATGCATAACATACATAAGCAAATCTCTTGGTAACGAATTAGTGACTGTAGCTAAGGACACCAACATTAAATATTATGCATGATCTACATCAGGAAATGTCATGGTAATGAATTAATGGTTAATGTTTACCAGCAATTCTGTAGCTACTCTATCACCACCTCTGCTTCTTCTGTTGATACCTGAGCTGTGATATTTTCAGGCATTATGCTAATTTCTCTCCCCTATCACAAAGGCCACAGCATGTTCTGGGGCATCAGATGCCTAATTAATAAGTAGTTTTGGATTTCATATGCACCCAATTTGAATAATGATCACAGCACAGTGATGTTACTCTGGTGTGGTTCATTGAGAATTCTCAAATTTTTTGCCATTCAGTTAATGTCCTTAACAAATTTATATCAGATATGACTTTTTTTTTTATATAGCAAAAGTGGATTGAGTTTGTGTAAATAAATTATTCATTCAGATGCATTTCTTAGAGCCACAGTTGTTGCTTCTGTAAGAATGACCACCGATATATAACTAACATGTTCCGTTGAAGCTTCAGTACCTCCTTAAGAACCTAACTCTTCGCTTTGCCATATCTGGTGAAGAGTCACCTTCAGTTAAGTCCATTGAAGTCCTCCTTGGTGTGGCTTTTGTAGGAGTTGCTCCTCCACTAGGAGTTTTGTTATGCTCCTTGGGTGTGAAGGAGTGTCGAATAATTGAAGCAGCCACACCTATGTGGACAGGGAATGAGCTGCGACGTAGCAGTGGTGGTGGACGAGCACCTGGTAGAGATGCGAAACAATACTAGTCACACTTCTGTGCTGTATTTTAAAGAGAAACAACACCTGTCCTTCTGCAGTGGGAGTGATAGGATCTCTAATATAAGAATTTTCACCATAACGTTGGTTCTCACACCACCTCATTCCCAGTGAGGAAAACTAAAAAAGGGTAATTTCCACCACATAAGTTGGTGTAACATAACAAGAATCTTGAAACACTGTACTATTTATTTTGGATTTTAGTGTTATTTATGAAGATTTATGTCTTCTGAGGTGTTACGCTGCGTTGACTGGAAAATCGTGACCAACGTATGGAAGGAATGTAATGCCATCTTCATGGTCAAGCAGTCAAGCAGTTCCGGATAGCATTAAATTGGACTGATTGACCTTGAAGTTGGAGACACAGTGGATTTGGAAATGTCGACATGGTGCAACAATTCCAGAGGTCATGAATCTTCAGCAAAACTGCTATTAGGACCTTAGATATCTCACAGCATTTTTTATGTTTGTGAAAAAGGAAGACTGCTGTAGCTACCTTCTTCGCTGTACTTTTATACATGACTCTTAAACTTCTGGCAGCACAGTAAGGACGACACAACAAAGGTGAAGGTAGTACATAGACCCTCAGTTGCTTTGTTTCAGATTTTCTCTTTCCGTGCAGAGAACCGTACACATTCAGTCAAACAACTGCAGATATAGAGACAGTGACAGGTGTTACTCTGAAGTGTTCTTCCAGATATAGCATTAGGTATACTTTTTATGTAAAATGCTGATTTTCTATGTGAGTCAACAAGTTTTAGTTTTTTTTTTAATGCAATTGTTGGGAGAAGTGAAGTTCTCACAGTGATATTGATGATGGGATGTTATGCCGTGTTGACTGGTAAATTGTAACAGACCTTGCAAAGAATCGTAATACCAGGATCTTCGTTGTCAAGCAGCCCAAGAGGTGCTTTACCCTGAAGATGACACTACGCTCCTCCGAAAATTCAGAAGATTTGAATGGACACAACTGCGGAACAAACCTATATTAGGGTCGCCACCGATTTCCAAGGACAGACCATTTTTCTGGATACTCACCTAGCAGTTTCGTGGGCTGGCGACGTGGAGACGCAGAGGATCCTGCACTACAGTTACTGGACTCCAGGAGATTCTCCTGCTGCTGGTGCAACACCGACTCCCTTCTTGCATGTCTGTTCACAGTTAGGTCGACCAATGAGCAGCGCCGGTTGTCCAGCGAGTAGGAGCTGCTTCCAGTGGCGTTGATCCTGCCATCACCGATAACGGATTGTTGTCCCAACTGCATGTAACGCAATACAAAATGTCCAAACCCTCTAGCTACACCTTAACCCAAGTTACGATTTGGCCGTGATGAAGTGCAAGATGGGCTTAGCCCGTAATTTGAAGTCGTTCTTGTATTCTGATAATTCACTGGGAACAGCCTGTTGTTAAATAATTCGATGTAATTTATGAACTTCAGATGTATCACTTCTCTTTAACCTTTTGACTGCTATGGCCGGGATATAACTGTCCAGTGCAGACGACATGTCGTGATTTGTATCTAAGGGAAGTTTTGTGCAAATATTTGGAAGTATCTGTACATCTCGTCAAGGCTGTATGAGTCAGTAGGCTCACATACAGGCCTACGCAGCAGTCAAGAGGTTAATATCATAAAAAAGTAATAAAAATCTGGATTTATTATTATGTAGACATTGGTTTTATCACTTTCACTACAGGTAAATTTGAAAATTACATAAGTTGTAAAAACACAGCTATGGTTTTATTTAAGACAAGAATATGAAACCTGTAGCCTAGCATATGATAAAGCACACTCCCACGCCTTTTCATATATTGTTAAGCACTCCCCCATTCACTTGCTGCATGGATTGTGTAGTCGGAGATTCAGTAAAGATGGTAGCCCTGTAGGATGTAGTTATATGGCAGCGTTTACAAAACCCCGCAATAAATCGAAGGAGGATAAGTCAAGCGGCAGTCCCAGGATAGTGTTTATGACCACCGTGCTGATAAATGGCACACACGTGGCGACTCGCTCTCTGGACGTTAGAATTTATTGTAAAATGTTTTAGATTTTTGTCTCTCCGCGCATGATTTATAAGTTAACTACTTAAATAATTTATTTGAAGAAAGACCTAATCATATTTACGCTACTATATCCAGCCCAGCTGTGTGGTCCACCCTCGTATTCTATGGAATATAAGGCGGCTGGAGCGTGAAACTGGCCACCACTCCCAGTCTCAGGAAGGCTCCGAGCGTGACCTCCACCTTCCGTGTACTTACAGTACGTTTTGCAAGTACAGGGAGCTATTATTGTTACAAGGAACATCAAACGGAAACTAAGACACGTACCAGTGCTTTGTGTGCCAGTGTGAGAATATATCGACAGGTGTATTGCTAGATTAACGAAGTAACGAGGACAGAGTATTCGGTTTAGTGACTAAGCCACGGGCTGCACTGCTGAAGATTCATGCTATATATTCTGGGTAAAGAAAAGGGTTTGTTTTCTTCTCAAAAGCATCCAGACGGGCTCTCGAGCCCCCCAACCTCCTATTCATTGAGTACCAGGGGTCCTGTCCCCCGGTTTAAAGTGGTCGAGGCGTGAATCTCACCATTCACGTCCATCTAGCACCGACAGTAAGAATAAGTGCAGCTGTTACTCCACTCATATGCCTTCATGGCGTGTGCAGAAAATATTTTCATGTACTTACTATAGCGACTCTGTATGAACTGCGGAGATCAAATGGCTTGTGTGACTTGAAAGGATGATAAAGGGAATAATTTAGAAAAGAAATAAATTAAACCGTATTGATATTGCTCATCCCGTGTCCCACGGATTGTGGAACTGTATGAGGGTAAAATAGACTGGACATGACGGAGATGGAGAATGCATAAAAGTCTTTGATGGAGAATTTTTAGAAAGAACCGAAATGCAGATAGGACGATAATACTAAGATGAAAATTCTGGATTTAGGTTTTGAGGTCCGAATACATAGGCAGGCTGTGGTATTAGAGGCGTGGAAACTTCAGGTTTTTTGCTACCACGTCATTAGTAAGCAAGGCTATGGCTACAAGAGTTAAGTTTTCTTCACGGAACTACCTCGGGAGATTTGACATACTGACGGAAACCACTAAGCCCCTGCTCGCAAGATTGTCGAACCAACGTACTCGGTCTGAAGACACGGAGAGACTTCAAGTTGTATGACCAACTATTCGTGTACTAAAAATTAAAGGCAATCGACGCACATTGCGCCTGCTGTGTTTAGTTTTTAGTGCACGAATAGTTGGTTACATTGGTTGAATATGGCGTCATGCTCGATACGTACAATATTAAGAAAGAAAGACTTGTGCGTCGAGCAGACAGCTGGGTGCTGCAGAATTGGCGGCTGATGTGCTTTGTGGTTATTGATTTGGGTATGATATTGATGATGGTTAGGGTCGGAGGCAGGGAAGACGGATTTCGATCGTGTTAAACTTTTTAATTTTGAGTTTCTAAGGGCACTGTGACTTCGTCTTTGACAGAAAATATTAGAAGTTTTAAGATAATATAAACATCCCTTGAAAGGGAGGAAAGCATCAGTCTTTTGAACTGCATCCATCTCCTTACAATGGAAATATCGCAATATCAGCCACTTTCCTAAGTGCCGGCAGCCGCCCCCTTGTTCGTGTGGTTATTTGGAGTTGTTCCCTACTAATTAATTGTTTATCTGGGAAGAGCAGAGTCGTTCATGAAAAGCTAATCATTCCTCATCTAGTAAACAAATACCCCACATTTTATTGAACGTTTGGAATATCTCTTCCGGTCCAAATTCTTTCGTAAGCAGACAATCCAAACAACGTTAAATTTTAAAAAAACTAACCGTTGTAATGAACTGGTGTGTTGAAGTAAACTGACTTTGAAAAGAGAAGTTTATATGGATGTGTCCAACCTTCAGAAGATCACATTTATGTCCACTGTCGTACGCAGTGTGACAGTTTTAACAGTGCAACAACAGAAATTGGACCTGGACAAAATATATGGGCTTCAAAGGGTTAATACATGGTGGAATTTAGACATAATGTACCTGATTATGTAACTGGTATTATTTTTAGAGAACATGTTATGTTTATGTCATTAATAGTCTAACTTCATGAAACAGAATTTTTCGTCAGAAGGGAAAATTTTACTCATTCATCTAGTAGAAAATTTTTTATTCCGTCGAGAACCCAAAGATTCGTCACCGCGTTTGCCTAAACCACAAGGTCCGATGCCCTGCGCAGTAATTTGTAGCATTCTGGTGAAGCCAAAACCCTTCGCTGGGAAACGACCCCTTGTCACCTGTCAGCGACTAGTTATTCAGTATACTGGCATCTGCACTCCGTGTATGTAGTGCATTTTCTCGATCCTGGGCAAACCCATGTGGGATTTATAGTCGAAAAGTTAGATTTGGGGAAGTTGTAGGGGGGGGGGGGAAGTACTCCGGTTTTCCTTGTCAATGTCATTCCACACATGGCCCATACATTTCTTCTTGTACTACAGACACTACGTAACCTTAACAACTGACAGCATCGTTAAATAAAACCTTTCGCTCTCCATATGCAACCTAAAGGCTCGCCATGCCATGGTGATAAGCGACCTCGTAGGAGGAACTACATATTGATAAGAATTATTGGAACATCAAGAGTGACCGGCAGAATTAATTAATTCGGTTGCAAAAAGGTTAACCCCTTAGAGTCAATTTAGATTTAATGAAAAGTGCTTGCAGTAGTCTTTCAACGAGGGTTGTTGCACCGTCAGAATGTGATAATTATTTTATAAACTCAACTGAAAGTCACGGATATACGAACTGATATTCGATTCATGATTCCTGTGTGATGAGGATATCTACTACTAATGGTTGCAGGAAGAATGCTGCTGGCCAAAGTACGGAGCAATGTATGAAATAAAGAAGAATAAATTAAATAATTTTAAATGTAGAAAAAAGTATAACTGAGTTTCCAGAAATATAAGTAGAGAAATAGGTAGTAATTATTAATTACAAATATACTTCATATATATTAAGGAATGTTCTGTTGTAACTGATTCAGAATGTGCATTTTTTTTCAGGTGACGCGCTGTGACGACCGTGCACATAAATGCACTGTGACTACCGTGCACATAAATACAAGGCTGCCGATAAATACGTGTCGGGTGGATATGCTGTTGTGAAGAAAAATAAAATTGAAAGGCAAGTTTTCAGTATGAAAGCATGTGTTCCGTTATTTTAATATTTAACCCACTGCAGTAGTTTGACAGAGGTGAATCGTTCGACTGTTCGCAATAAATTAGCTCATTTTTTAACTAAAAAACTTCTCAAGGTTTAAGTCAAAATTCGCTACGTCTTTGCGTGATTTCAGGCTTCCGTCGCGAAGCAGATGAGAACTGCGCTCTTCCGGGTTATTACGCAGCAAGTAGTCTTAAATTCTTGCCGACGTTTCGGGACAACTTATCGGTCCCATCTGCAAGAGTCAAGAATCTTTGAACGCAGTTCTCGCCAACGTCTGTAGCAATAGATAGTAAATCTGTACAAATGTTTCGCCATAATGTTAAGGATTAGGTTTTTAAGGTTTGAAGTAATTTCGTACTAGTATTTTGATTGTGTAACCACGTTACTTTATGTTTGGTTCTGTTCCCACCACAGTTCTTATGGTTTTAAAACTTAACGTAGCAGGCAGGTAACTAAGCATTGCAGGATCAGTATACTGTAACGCATGACTATAATAACAGTAACGCGTTAACGAAACGCGATTTATGTAACAAGGCGAAAAATAAGTCTGAATATCAGTGATTCAGTATGGCTGGTAATTATGCTCTATTAAAATTTGATGTGGTTTTGACCGTGCATCGTCGTTAATATGTGGAAATAAAATGCCAACTAGATGCAACAGAGGTTTTTATTGCAGATCTTATTGCTT
>JGI20166J26741_10296670_pt1 | contig 16497 bp, 4 predicted proteins | sample TergutCu122P5_FD_26741 | JGI IMG/M metagenome (IMG submission 26741)
GGTGGCGCGTCGACGCGATCGACTCCTCGCCCGCGCCCGTGCCGGCGCCGACGGGGACGAACGCGCCGCTCAAGCCGGTGATCTACCTGTACCCGACGGCGGCGACGGACGTGACCGTGACCCTGTCGCACCCCGGCCGCCTCGCCGTGAGCTACCCGGCGTACGGCGACGGTTGGCACGTGCGCGCCCAACCGGACGGCAGCCTGACCGACCTGGCCACCGGGCGCGACCTGTACGCCCTGTACTACGAGGGCGGGCGGGTCGTCCCGGCGGCCCGGACCGGCGAGGGCTTCGTCGTGCCGGGCGCCCAGACGGCGCCCTTCCTGGAGGACGCGCTGCCCCGGCTCGGGCTGAGCCCCCGCGAGGCGGAGGAGTTCCTTATCTACTGGCTGCCGGTGCTCCAGGCCAACCCGTACACCTACCTCCGCTTCGAGTCGGCCGCCGAGCAGGCCCAGGTGCAGGCGCTGACGGTCACGCCGGCCCCGGACACGGTCATCCGCGTCATGATGGACTGGCAGCGCCTGGACGCCCCGGTGCCCGTGGTGCCCCAGGCGCTGACCGCTCCGCCCCGCGAGGGCTTCGTCGTCGTCGAGTGGGGTGGCACCCCGATCCCCGCCTGACCCCGCCCGGCGGGCGCGCCCGGTCACCCCGGCGTCGGTGAGCAGCTTCGGTGGAAACCTGCTCACGGGCGGGTAAGGTGGAGTCATGAGCACCATGGTGGAGGATGAGGTGACGATTCCGGCCGCATCGATCAAGCTGGACCCGTCCGTCGAGTCTGACTGGGCACGGGCACTCCTCGAGTTCGTGACGGCGGCAGGCGAGAACGGGCGCTCCGTGCGCGTCCTGGCCGAGGAAAAGAGTTACGCGCCGAGTGAAGCCGCTCGGATCGCGCGGGTCTCGCGGGCGACGATCCAGCGGCGCATCGCGGACGGCACGATCAAGGCCTCCAAGCGCGGGTCGTACTACCGAATCGCTGAGTCCGAGCTCGAGCGCTACGTGCGCGGGATCTGGCTCGACACGATGAGCCTGCTCGCCGCCAATGACGACTTCTGAACCCCTGGCCGTCCTCCTTGACGCGAACACGCTCGTCGCGGCCATGACGCGCACCCTGCTGCTCCGGGCGGGCTTCTACCCGCGTTCGCCCTTCGCCCCGCGCTGGACGCCGCGCATCGAGACCGAAGCCGAGGCCCACATCGCGGCGGGACGCCTCACGGTCGCCGGACTGAGGACCTCGCTCGACTGGGGGGAGCGGGTGCTCATCGACGATGCGCCCATCGCCGAGGAGGCCGATCTACCCGCGACGGATGCGAAGGACCGTCACGTGCTGGCGGCCGCGTGCCGAGCGGGCATTCGGGTGATCGTCACGGGCAACGTCAGGGACTTCGGCCTTCCCGATCTGGTCAGGTGCGGGGTTTGTGTGGTGCACCCCGATCTGTTCTGTTCCCAGATGATCGATGAGGACATGTACCGCGACATCGTACGGACGTGGGCAAGTCAGCGCACGGGCGAGGGGCGCACGCCGGAGGCGCTGCACGCGATGCTGGCGGCGCAGCACCCCCTGACCTTCGATGCGATGTGCGGCATCTTCCCCGGCGTCCGGCCGGTTCGGCGGCCCGCCGCCGAACCGCGCGAACTGTACCGGGGCGATCGCTGCTTCGTCTGCGGTGCGCAGCTGAATGACCGTGAGTCTTGGGCACGCGGCGTCGGATCCGAGTGCCGCTAGCCGCTCAGGCCCGCTCGGCGCGCAGCACCGTGCGGAGCTTGGCGGCGGACAGGACGAGGGAGAGGGCGGCGCCGAGGACCGCGACCCACAGGACGCTGGTGGCGGCGCGGGCCTGGGCGAACAGGGAGCCGCTCGTGGCGCCCGTGAGGATGAGGGCCATGCTGACGGCGCCGGAGCCGGTGGACTGGGCGATGCTGCGGTTGAGGTTGAGCACGGCGGCGCCGCTGGCGGCGTGCACGAGGGGCACGGCGCCCTGCATCTCACGGTTGTTCGGCGACTGGAAGAAGGCGAAGCCCAGCCCGGCCAGGCCCGTGGCCGTCATGATGACCCACGTGCGCGGCGCGTCGCCGAGCAGGGCGATCCAGAGCAGGCCCGCCACGTAGATGCCCAGCCCGACGGTGACCAGGGTGGCCGGACGGGCGCGGTCGGCCAGCCGGCCGGCGAAGGGCGCCACCACCATGATGACCGCCGGCCACGGCGTGAACAGCAGGGCCGAGCGCAGCGGCGTGGCCCCGTAGGCGCTCTGGAACAGGAAGGGCAGCGCCACGAACGCCACGCCCTGGCCGAAGAACGACCAGAACGCGGTGACGACGGACAGGGAGAAGACGCCGTTCCAGATGAACAGGGGGATGACGGGGCGGGCGGCCGCCCGCTCGCGGCGCAGGAACGCCGCCACCGCGAACGCGCACACGCCCAGCAGCACCCCGGCCTGCCACAGCGTGGACACCTGGACGAGCTGGTGCAGGCCCAGCATGAACGAGGCGATGGCCACGGCCGCCCAGACGGCCCCGGCCGCGTCGTACTGGCCGCGCTCGCTCGCCCGCGACGGGATGGCGTACAGCCCCAGGGCGAACGCGGTCAGCCCGAGGGGCACGTTGAGGACGAACAGCCACGGCCAGTCGAGCCAGGCCAGGACGAGACCGCCGAGGGTCGGACCGGCGCTGACGCCGATGGCCGTCATCATGGCGTTGACGCCCAGGATCGAGCCCAGCCGGGAGGGCGGGAACAGGTGCCGGAGCACGGGGATCGCCACGGCGAAGATCGCGCTCGTGCCGAGCGCCTCGGTGACGCGGCAGGCCAGCAGCACCGGCAGGGAAGGCGACAGGGCGCAGCCGGCCGAGGCCAGGGTGAACAGCGGCACGCCGACGAGGAACAGGCGCCGCCGTCCCACCTGGTCGCCCAGCGCCGCCACGGCCGGCACGGCGCACGCGGTGGTCAGCAGGGACGCCGTCGTCACCCAAACGGTGGCCTGCGGCGTGGCGTGCAGCGCCTGGCTGAGCCGGGGCAGCGCGACGTTGACGATGGAGGCGTCCAGGTTCGCCATGAGGATGGTCATGACGATGGCGGTCATCGCGAGGCGCCGCCGCCGGTCCGACAGCGGCGCGACGGCCGGCTCCAGGACGGGATCCCCGGTCCCCTCAGTCGCGCCCGCGCCGTCTGACGTCATGGTTCACCGTAGCCCACCGCAGGTGGTGGCGGAACAGAACGCGGGGACGGTTCCGACGTTCCTGGAACGCGGGGACGGTTCCGACGTTCCAGACCGGCTCCCACGCGCCGACATGGAACGCGGGGACGGTTCCGACGTTCCAGACCGGCTCCCACGCGCCGACATGGTGCGGGGGGTCAGTCCCGGTGTCCCAGGTCGGCTCCTACGCGCTGACATCGGCCGGCAGGCGTTCGGAGCGGGCGACGGCCGCCTCGGCGGCGCTGGCCAGCTCGCCGTCCACCGTCTCGATGGCGGCCGGGTCGTGCTCGGCCAGGATGAGGCGGCGGCGCAGGACGACCCAGGCCGGGACGAGGGCGACCAGGGCGCCGGCCCAGGCCAGGGGCGAGGCCCAGCAGACCCCGAGGAAGCCGACGTTGCCGACGAGGAACAGCCCGGCCAGGGCGCGCAGGACCAGCTCCATGACCCCGGCCAGCGTCGGCGCGCCCGTCCAGCCCATGCCCTGGATGGTGCCGCGCAGGACGAACAGCACGGCCAGCAGGCCGTACGTCGCGCCCTGGACGATGAGGTAGCGGTGGGCCATCGCCACGACGGCGTCCTCGCCGTGGCCGACGAACAGGCCGACCAGGTGCGTGCCCAGGCCGATGTTGACGGCGCCGAGCGCGACCGCCAGGGCGAACGACAGCAGGCCGATCTGGAGGACGCCGGTGCGGATGCGCCGCCACTGCCGGGCGCCCCGGTTTTGGGCGGCGAAGGTGGACATGGACACGCCGAACGAGTTGAGCGGAGCCGAGGCCACCTGGTCGACGCGGCCGGCGGCGGTGAAGGCGGCGATCGCGGCCGGCCCCAGGCCGTTGACGGCGAACTGGACGACGAGCGAGCCGATGGCGATGATCGAGGTCTGGAAGCCCATGGTCAGCCCGAGCCGGGCCGGCTCGCCCAGATCGCGAAGATCGATGCGCCACTCGCGGGGCGGGATCGCCAGGGCGGGCATCCTGACACGGATCAGCCGCACGCACAGCGCCACGGCGATGGCCTGCGCGAGGATCGTCGCCAGCGCGGCGCCGGGCACGCCCAGGTGGAAGACGCCGACGAACGTGGCCGACAGCCCGGCGTTGAGCACGCAGGCGATGACGAGGAAGACCAGGGGGGTGCGCGAGTCGCCGAGGGCCCGGATGACGGAGCTGAGGTAGTTGAACGCGATGGACACGGCGGAGCCGCCGAACGTGACGAGCAGGAAGCCCGTGGACTGCCCGATCAGCTCGCGCGGGGTGCGCAGGAAGCTCAGCATGGTGTGCGCGCCGACCGTCCCGACGATCGTGATGACCGCCGCGATGCCGAGGCTGATGTACGCCCCGGCGACCACGTAGCGCCGCATCTGGCGCATGTCGCCGGCGCCGAACGCCTTGGCCACGGGGATGGTCAGGCCGGCCGAGGATCCCCACGTGAAGCCGAGCAGCAGGAACGTCAGGCTGCCGGTCGCGCCGACGGCCGCCAGCGCGTCGACGCCGAGGATGCGTCCGACGACGATGGCGTCGGTGAACAGGTAGAGCTGCTGGAACAGATTGCCCAGCAGCAGCGGGAGAGTGAAGAGGACAATCAGGCGAGCGGGCGCGCCAACAGTGAGGTTCTTGATCATGAGCGGTCGCCCACTTTACCCCCACCCGCCAGGGCTCGGGGCAGCTCCGGCCAGATCTGGGACGCCCGTCGCCCGGCGATCGCGCCACCGGTTGCCCGGCGGGGTCGATGAGCCAGGCCGGGCCGGAGCCGGGGGCGTTGCGGAACCGCGACCCGCCGGAATTGTTGTTCCGGGCGGCCGGACTGGTAGCCTGGACGGGCGCACCTGACCGGTGCTCGACCCGCCCAGGCGGGGCACGGGCAGACGGGGCAGCCCGCGGCAGCGTTGCCGCGCGGCGCCGAGGACGGGGCGCGCGTCTCGATGGCTGAAGAAGTTCGGGGACATCGTAAGATCCCGCGCCTTTCCGGGTTGTATCTTGCAGTATCGGTATGCTCTCTCGCCAAAAATAACCGAGACCCACGTCTGAAAGGTCCAGCTCGCATGCGGAATGACACCAGCTCAACCACAGCTCGCTCACAGGTTCCGTCGGGAGGTGGCACGCCACACCGCTGGGCCCGCCGGGCTACCGCCTCGCTCGCAGCGTTGATGCTGACGCTGACGATGATCGGCCAGGGTGCGGGCCGCGCCGATGCCTACGAGTCCTTGACGACGACCGGGCTCACGTCGACGGCGACGGCCTACACCAACAACCAGGCATCGACGGTCACCGAGCTGTTCTCCTCGGGCCTGAAGAGCACGCTGAGCATCACGGCGGGGAACGCCTTCACGGGCGCGGTGGTGACCGCCTACGAGAACACCACCCACAGCCAGGGCACGTTCACGACCGCGGCGGCGGCGACGTGGCCGATGATCTACTACCCGCTGGTGCCGACGCCCGCGATCACGACGCAGGCGCTTGGCACGGCGTACCTCCGGACGCTGGAGCGCAACTTCGGGCTGACAGCGCCCGGCTGGTCGCCGATGACGGACGTCGGCACGGTGCGGCTGACGTTCTCCCGCCCGCTCATCAACCCCATCATCACCGTCGGCGGACCGGGCACGTGGTACTACTGCGGCGGCGGCACGTGCACGACCGCGAATATGCAGAGCGTCATGACGATGAACCCGCAGTACACCTTCACCGCCACCGGCATCGACGGCAGCCCTGTGACCCCGGCGCTGTACGTGCCGACCCCCACGACGGGCGCCGCCGAGTACTACGGCGTCACCGGCAACGTCTACGGGCCCACGGTGGACAACCTCATCCAGCCGCTGACGGCGACCAACGACCCGATCGGGGCGATGCTGGACCGGTACGGCGTGTCGTACACGGCCGCCAGCCGCGACGCGGCCTACAACTCCTCGAGCCTCGTGTCCAAGGTCGAGATCGACACGGGCGGCGTGCCGGTGACTTCGGTCGACATCCAGACCTCGTTCGAGCTGCTCGACTACGGCACGTCGGCCACCACGCTGGCCTCCGCCAACCCCAACATGGGCAACCTCTACCAGATCCGCGACGTCTGGTTCACGCTGTTCCACCAGCAGAACGCCGTGGAGGTCTCCGGGGTCGACACGCCGGCCTCGTACGGCTACGCGGCCAACTCGATGTCCGAGAACTCCCCCGCCGACTACGGCGTGTCCATGACGAACCAGGGCCTGTCCATCGGGGCGACGGCGATGCCGTACCAGGTGACGACCGACCAGACGACGATCGTCCCGCCGACGGCCGGCGACAACTCGAACGCGGGTTACGACGGCGTCACGGCGCTGCAGTTGGCCGTGCTGAGCAACACGGCCCTGCCGGCCAACATCGGCAAGACGATCACGCTGACCGTGCCGCTGTCGAACGTCGCCCAGCCGGCGACGCTGACCGGCTACCTGGACTTCCAGGGCGCGGGCGTGTTCACGGGCACGAACGACATGGCCACGGTGGAGGTGCCGGCCGGCGCCACCTCGGCAACGCTCACGTGGACGGTGCCCGCGAACGTCTCGGTCGCCCAGCGCGACTCGTGGCTGCGCCTGCGCCTGCAGTACGGCGCGACGGGGGCGACCACGCCCACGACGCTGTCGCCCACGGGCTGGCAGGACTCGGGCGAGACGGAGGACTGGCCGCTGACGGTCGGCGGCACGCCGCACACCACCTACACGGTCGCCAAGGCGGCCGACAAGACCGAGGTCAAGGCCGGCGACACGATCACGTACACGGTGACGGTGACGAACACGGGCGTCATCCCGGTGGACGCGACCTTCACCGACGATCTGAGCGACGTGGTGGACGACGCCACGCTGGTGGAGCCGCTGGAGACGGGTCTGACCTACGACCCGGCCACGAAGAAGCTCTCCTGGGCGGGCACGGTGGCCGCGGACGACTCGGTGACGGTGACCTACCAGGTGACGGCCAAGGATCCGCTGCCGGCGGGCGCGGTGCTGCACAACGTGGTGACGCCCGATCCGGACAAGGGCGGTTCGTGCGATCCCGACGCCACGTGCGAGACGACGGCGAACGGCCAGTCGTTCACGGTGAGCAAGTCGGTGGATCCGGCGAGCGGCGTGGCCCTGCAGGGCAGCACGGTGACGTACACGGTGACCGTGACGAACACGGGCAAGGGCACGGTGGCGGCCTCGTTCAGCGACGACCTGTCGGGCGTGGTGGACGACGGCACGCTGGTGACCCCGACGGATCCGAACATCCACTACGACGCGGCGACGAAGACCCTGTCCTGGAGCGGCGACGTGGCGGAGGGCAAGTCCGTGGATGTGTCCTACCAGGTGACCGTGGCGTATCCGTCGGAGCAGACCACTCCGGGCGACGGCGTGCTGAGGAACGTGGTGGCGGCCGGGGACGGCGGCTCGTGCGATCCGGCGGTGGAGACGTGCGAGACGGTGACGGACACCTCGGGCTTCACGGTGACGAAGACGGCGGACAAGTCGACGGCGAAGCCGGGCGACAAGGTGACCTACAAGGTGCACGTGGTGAACACGGGCACGGTGAGCGTGGACGCGAGCTTCAGCGACGATCTGTCGGGTGTGCTGGACGACGCGACGCTGGACAGCCCGCTGCCGGCCGGCGCCACCCCCGGGGCCGACGGGCAGAGCCTGGACTGGGCGGGCACGCTGGCGGTCGGGGCGAGCCGCGACGTGATCTACTCGGTGACGGTGGCGGATCCGCCGACGGGTGACAAGGTGTTGAACAACGCGGTGGTGGCCGGGGACGGCGGCGCGTGCGATCCGGTGGGCTCCTGCGAGACGTCCACGGACACGAAGGGCTTCACGGTGGCGAAGTCGGCGAGCCCGGCCTCGGCGAAGGCCGGGGACACGGTGACGTATACGGTGACCGTGGTGAACACGGGCAGCGTGTCCGTGGCGGCGAGCTTCACCGATGACCTGTCGGGTGTGGTGGACGACGCGACGTTGGTGCAGCCGTTCCCGGCGGGCAGCGGCTTGAGCTATGACGCGGCGACGAAGACCCTGTCGTGGTCGGGCGATGTCGCGGCGGGCGCCGCTCCGGTGGTCGTGACGTACCAGGTGAAGGTGAACAGCCCGATGCTGGGCGACAAGACGCTGAAGAACGCGGTGGCGGCGGGCACGGACGGTGAGTGCGCGACGGTCGGCGGCTGCGACACGACGACGCCGACGGAGGGCTTCACGGTGAAGAAGACCGTGGACAAGACGGTGGCCGGTCCGGGTGAGATCCTGACCTACACCGTCCACGTGGTGAACACGAACACGGCGAGCGTGACGGCCAGCTTCACCGACGACCTGTCGGGGGTGCTGGGCCATGCGGCGCTGCAGACGCCGCTGCAGTCGGGCGCGACCTACGACGCGGCGACGAAGAAGCTGTCGTGGTCGGGCACGTTGGCGGCGGGCGCCTCGATCGACGTGGTGTACAAGGTGAAGGTGGAGTCGCCGCTGGCGGCGGGCGTGACGCTGACCAACGCGGTCGCGCCGGGCCAGGGCGGCACCTGCCCGTCCACGGCGGACTGCACGACGTCCACGCCGACGACCTCGTACACGGTGAGCAAGGCCGCGGACGTGTCCACGGCGACCGCCGGTGGCACGGTGACCTACACGGTGACGGTGAAGAACACGGGCACCGCCCCGGTGGACGCGACGTTCACCGACGATCTGAGCGATGTGGTGGACGATGCGACGTTGGTGGAGCCGTTGACGGCCCCGCTCCAGTTCGACGCCGCCACCTCGACGTTGTCGTGGGCGGGCACGGTGGCGGCCGGCCAGAGCGCGACGGTGACGTACAAGGTGACGGTGAAGTCGCCGATGGCGGCGGGCGCGGTGCTGAAGAACGTCGTCACACCGGATCCCGACAAGGGCGGCTCCTGCGATCCGGCCGGGACGTGCGAGACGACGACGGACACCTCGGGCTTCACGGTGAGCAAGACTGCGGTCTCCTCGAACGCCACGCCGGGTGTGGCCGGGCCGGGTGACACGGTGACGTACACGGTGCACGTGGCGAACACGGGCAGCACGCCGGTGGACGCGTCGTTCACGGACGATCTGTCGAAGGTGTTGCCGAACGCGACGTTGAAGACGCCGCTGCAGACCGGCTTGACGCAGACCGTGACGGGTCTGTCGTGGGCGGGGACGCTGCCGGTGGGCGGGACGGCCGATGTGAGCTACACGGTGACGGTGAAGGCGGCGTTGACGACCGCCGATCCGTTGAAGAACACGGTGACCCCGGGGACCGACGGCACGTGCGCGACCCCGACCGGGTGTGAGACCACGACCGGCACGTACGGCTTCAAGGTCTCCAAGACGGTGGACACCGAGGAGCTCGTCCCGGGCGCCACGGTGACGTACACGGTGCACGTGGTGAACACGGGCTCCGAGCCGGTCGCGGCCTCCTTCACCGACGACCTGTCCGGCGTGGTCGGCAACGCCACGGTGGTGACGCCGCTGCAGACGGGCCTGACGCCGACCGCGACGGGCCTGTCGTGGACGGGCAACCTGGCGGTGGGCGGCTCCACGGACGTCTCCTACAAGGTGAAGGTGAACGATCCGCTGGCCGACGGGGCGACCCTGGCCAACGTGGTGACGCCGGGCAAGAACGGCGCCTGCGACACGTCGATCGGCTGCCAGACCTCGACCGGTTCGCATAGCTTCACGGTCTCCAAGACGGCCACCACGTCGAACGCCGACCCGACGGTGGCGGCGCCGGGCGACACGATCACCTACAAGGTGCATGTCGTGAACACGGGCTCCGAGTCGATGACGGCGTCCTTCGCGGACAACCTGACCGGCGTGCTGGCCAACGCCACGCTGGTGCAGCCGTTCCCGGCGGGCAGCGGCCTGACCTACGTCGCCGCCACGAAGACGCTGTCGTGGTCGGGCACGGTGGCGGTGGGCACCTCGGTCGATGTCACCTACCAGGTGACGGTGAACAGCACGCTGTCGAACAACCAGCCGCTGACGAACGCCGTGACCCCGGGTGACAAGGGCTCGTGCGACGTGGCCGTCGGCTGCGAGACGACGACGGACACGACGGCCTACACGGTCGCCAAGTCGGTCGACGTGGCCTCGGCCAAGCCCGGCCAGACCGTGACCTACACGGTGCACGTGGTGAACACGGGCAGCACGAGCGTGAGCGCCTCCTTCACCGACGACCTGTCGGGCGTCGTGGACGACGCGACGCTGGTGCAGCCGTTCCCGACGGGCAGCGGCCTGAGCTACGCCGCCGCCACGAAGACGCTGTCGTGGTCGGGCACGCTGGCCGTGGGCGCTGCCCGCGACGTGACGTACAAGGTCACGGTGCACGATCCGCTCGACGGTGACGGCATCCTGGCGAACGCGGTGGCGCCGGGCACGGACGGCACGTGCGCGACGCCGACCGGCTGCGAGACGTCGACGGACACGACGGGCTTCACCGTGTCGAAGTCGGCCGACAAGACCACGGTCAAGCCGGGCGACATCGTGACCTACACGGTCACGGTCGTGAACACGGGCACGACGGCGACGGACGCGAGCTTCACCGACAACCTGTCGGGCGTGCTGGACGACGCGACGCTGGTCCAGCCGTTGGTGCAGCCGTCGGCCGGTGTGCTGAGCTACGACCCGGCGACCAAGGTGCTGTCGTGGTCGGGGAACCTGATCTACGGGCAGACGCTTCTGGTCAAGTATCAGGTCAAGGTGGACGACCCGCCGGCCGGCGACAAGGTTCTGAAGAACGCGATCAGCGGCCCGTGCAACCCGGACATCCAGACCTGCGAAACGAACACGGACACCAAGGGCTTCACGGTGGCCAAGGCGGCGGACAAGACCTCGGCCAAGGCCGGCGACCTGGTGACGTACACGGTGACGGTCACGAACACGGGTTCGCTGGCGGTGCACGCCACGTTCAGCGACGACCTGTCGGACGTGGTGGACGACGCCACGCTGGTGCAGCCGCTGGGCGCGGGCCTGCTGTATGACGCCGCCACGAAGACGCTGTCGTGGGCGGGCGATCTGACGCCGGGCCAAGCGCCGGTGTCGGTCAAGTACCAGGTGCGGCTGAACAGCCCGATCGCCGGTGACAAGACGCTGCGCAACCTCGTGGCGGCGGGTTCGGACGGCGAGTGCGCCCCGGGCAAGGTGTGCGACACGGTGACCTCGACGGAGGGCTTCACGGTTGCCAAGACGGCCGACAAGGCCATCGCCAAGCCGGGCGACGTGGTGACCTACACGGTGCACGTGGTGAACACGGACACGGCCACGGTCGTGGCGTCGTTCACCGACGACCTGTCCGGCGTGCTGGCCCATGCCACGCTGGTGACCCCGCTCGGTGCCGGGCAGAACTACGACGCCGCGACGAAGACGCTGTCCTGGTCCGGCTCGCTGGCGCCCGGGGCCGTGGCGGATGTGGCCTACAAGGTGAAGGTGGAGTCGCCGCTGGCGGCTGGTGTGACGCTGGCGAACCTGGTGACCCCGGGCGACGGCGGCCAGTGCGCCACGGCCGAGGCCTGCGCCACGTCGACCACGACGACCTCCTTCACGGTGGCGAAGACGGTGGACAAGACGGCGGCGAAGGCCGGTGACACGGTGACGTACACCGTGACCGTGGTCAACACGGGCACGGCCGCCGTGAACGCATCCTTCACCGACAACCTGGCGGGCGTGGTGGACGACGCCACGTTGGTGCAGCCGTTCCCGGCGGGCAGCGGCCTGACCTACAACGCGGCGACCAAGACGCTGTCGTGGTCGGGCACGCTGGCGGTCGGCGCCTCGGCGCCCGTCACCTACCAGGTGAAGGTCAACTCGCCGGTGACCCCGGGCGCGGCGCTGACCAACGTCGTGACCCCGGATCCGGGCAACGGCGGGACCTGCGCCACGACCGGGACGTGCCAGACGACCACCCCGACGCAGTCCTACACGGTGAGCAAGTCGGTCGATCCGGCCTCGGGCGTGGCGCTGCAGGGCTCCACGGTGACGTACACCGTCCACGTGGTCAACACGGGCACGGTGGGCGTGCCGGCCTCCTTCACCGACGATCTGTCGGGCGTCGTGGACGACGCGACGCTGGTGCAGCCGCTGGCCGCGGGCCTGACCTACGACGCGGCGACGAAGAAGCTGTCGTGGTCGGGCACGCTGGCCGCGGGCGGCACCGCCGATGTGGTCTACAAGGTGGTCGTGGCGAAGCCGTCCGAGGTGGCGGGCGACGGTGTGCTGCACAACGTGGTCGCCCCCGGTGGCGGCGGCGAGTGCGACCCGGCGGTCCAGACCTGCGAGACGATCACCGACACCAAGGGCTTCACGACGTCCAAGTCGGTGGACACGACGACGGCGAACCCGGGCGACACGGTGACGTACACGGTGCACGTGGTGAACACCGGCACCGTGGCGGTCGACGCGTCGTTCAACGACGACCTGTCGGGCGTGCTGGACGACGCGCAGCTGAATCTGCCGCTGCCGACCGGGGCGCACCTGGTCAACGGCACGGGTCTGGCCTGGTCCGGCACGCTGGCCGTGGGGAAGTCCACGGATGTGGTCTACTCGGTGACGGTGGACGATCCGCCGGCGGGCGACAAGGCGCTCATCAACGGCGTCGTGGCGGGCAACGGCGGCGAGTGCGATCCGGCCGTGCAGGTCTGCAAGACGCACACGGACACGAAGGGCTTCTCGGTGTCCAAGAGCGCGGACGTGCCCTCGGCCAAGGCCGGCGACGTCGTGACCTACACGGTGCATGTCGTCAACACGGGCGACGTGGCGGTGGACGCGTCCTTCAGCGACGACCTGTCGGGCGTCGTGGACGACGCGACGCTGCTGACCCCGCTGGGCGCGGGCCTGGGCTACGACCCCGCGACGAAGACGCTGTCGTGGGCCGGGAACCTGGCCGTGGGCAAGACCGCGACGGTGACCTACCAGGTGCGGGTCAATGATCCGATGACCGGGGACAAGACGCTGTCGAACGCGGTGGCGGCGGGCCCGGACGGTTCGTGCGATCCGGCCGGGGTGTGCGATACGGTGACGCCGACGCAGGGCTTCACGGTGGCGAAGTCGGTCGACAAGACGGTGGCCGCGCCGGGCACGGTGCTGACGTACACGGTTCGCGTGGTGAACACGGATCCGGCGCCCGTGACGGCGTCGTTCAGCGACAACCTGTCCGGTGTGCTGGCCCATGCCACGCTCGTGACCCCGCTGGGCGCGGGTGTGACGTACGACGCGGCCACGAAGACGCTGTCGTGGTCGGGTGATCTGGCGGTGGGCGCCACGAAGGACGTGACCTATCAGGTCCGCGTCGAGTCGCCGCTGGCGGCCGGGGTGACCCTGGCGAACGCGGTGGCCCCGGGGGATGGCGGGCGGTGCGCGAGCACGACCGCTTGCGAGACGGCGACGCCGACGACGAGCTTCACGGTGGCGAAGTCGGCCGACAAGGCCACGGCGATCGCCGGTGATGTCGTCACCTACAAGGTCCACGTCGTGAACACGGGTACGGCCCCGGTTGCGGCGTCGTTCAGCGACGATCTGTCGGGGGTGCTGGGGCATGCGACCCTGAACCCGGCGGACCTGCCGGTTGGCGGCGCGCTGAGCGGCACGACGCTGACGTGGTCGGGCACGGTGCCGGTGGGCGGTTCGACGGACGTGGTCTACTGGGTGACGCTGGACGATCCGCTGGTGCCGGGTGTGGTGTTGACGAACCTGGTGACCCCGGACCCGGACAAGGGCGGCACGTGCGCGACGCCGACGGGTTGTGAGACGACGACCCACACCTCCGGGTTCACGGTGTCGAAGGCGGCCGACAAGACCGAGGTCAAGCCGGGCGATGTGGTGACGTACACGGTGACCGTGGTGAACACGGGCACGGGCGCGGCGGCCGCGTCGTTCCACGACGACCTGTCGGGCGTGCTGGACGACGCCACGCTGGTGGTCCCGCTGGGCGCGGGCCTGAGCCTGAGCGGTACGACGCTGTCGTGGTCGGGCAGCGTGCCCGAGGGCCAGACGGTGCTGGTGACCTACAAGGTGAAGGTCGACTCCCCGCCGGCGGGCGACAAGAAGCTGGCCAACGGGGTGACGGCCGGGGACGGCGGCCTGTGCGATCCGGCGGTGGAGACCTGCGAGGTGATCACGCACATCAAGGGCTTCTCGGTGTCGAAGGTGGCGGACAAGACGTCCGTGGCGGCCGGCGACGTGCTGACGTACACGGTGACGGTGGTGAACACGGGCGACGTGCCGGTCGATGCGACGTTCAGCGACGACCTGTCGGGCGTGGTGGACGACGCGACCCTGGTGACCCCGCTGGGGGCCAACCAGATCTACGACGCGGCCTCGAAGAAGCTGTCGTGGGCCGGGACGCTGGCGGTCGGCGTGACGCTGCCGGTGACGTACAAGGTGACGGTGAACAACCCGGTGACCGGCGACGGGAAGCTGACGAACGCGGTCGTGCCGGGCGACAACGGCGGCTGCACGACGCCGGGCGGCTGCGACACGACGACGGACACCAAGGCGTTCACGGTGGCCAAGAGCGCCGACAAGGCGCAGGCGAAGGCCGGCGATACGGTGACGTACACCGTGACGGTGACGAACACCGGGACGGTGGCCGTTCCGGCGGCCTTCATCGACGACCTGTCGGATGTGGTGGACGACGCCGCGCTGGTGACCCCGCTGGGTGCCGGCCTGACGTATGACGCCGCGACGAAGACGCTGTCCTGGGCGGGCACGGTGCCGCTCGGCGCCACCATCGCGGTGACGTACAAGGTGAAGCTGAACGATCCGCAGGCGCCGGGGGCCGTGTTGGCCAACGTGGTCACGCCGGATCCGGACAAGGGCGGCTCGTGCGAGGACACCGATTCCTGCGGCACGACGACGGAGACGCAGTCGTTCACGGTGTCGAAGTCGGCGGACACGTCGGAGGTCAAGCCGGGCGGCGTGGTGACGTACACGGTGACCGTGGTGAACACGGGCACGGTGGGCGTGGACGCCTCGTTCGGCGACGACCTGTCCGGCGTGGTGGACGACGCCACGCTGGTGACTCCGCTGGGCCTCGGCCTGAGCTACGACGCCGTGTCGAAGACGCTGTCGTGGTCCGGCCACCTGATCTACGGGCAGACGGCCCTGGTGACCTACAAGGTCAAGGTGGACGATCCGCCGATGGGCGACAAGGTGCTGGCGAACGGGGTCACGGCCGGTGGCGGCGGCTCGTGCGATCCTGAGGATCCGACGTGCCACACGGTGACCCCGACCAAGGGCATGTTGATCACGAAGACCTCGGACGCGCCGGACGCGGTGACCACGGGGACGGTGCTGACGTACACGGTGACGGTGCAGAACCTGGGGTCGGAGGCCTACACGGCGGCGGATCCGGCGGTCGTGGCGGATGACATGTCGGCGGTGCTGGACGACGCGACGTACAACGGCGACGCGACGGCCACGGCTGGGACGGTGGCCCTGGTGGGCACCCAGATGATCTGGACCGGCCCGCTGGCGGTGGACGCGACGGTGTCGTTCACGTACTCGGTGACGGTGACGGGGGCGGGCGACGGGACGCTGCGGAACGCGGCGTTCGTGCCGCCGAACCCGAACTGCGTGGTGGACGGGACGTGCCCGGAGCCGCCGGTGTGCGAGGGCGATGAGTGCGACGAGGTGATCGAGCACGTGATCGACGCGGTCGATGACTCCAACCGGACGCTCGTGGACACGCCGGTGTCGGGCACGGTGCTGGGCAACGACAAGGGTGACGGCATCACCGTCACCGCGAATACCGAGCCGGCCCACGGCACGGTCACGACGAGCCCGGACGGCACGTACACGTACACCCCGGCGGCGGGCTACTCGGGTCCGGACTCGTTCACGTACACGATCACGGACGCCTACGGCCAGACGGACACCGCGACGGTCACGATCGTCATCGATCCGCTGGCGAACGACGACGCGGTGACGACCCCGGCGAACACGCCGGTCACCGGTGCGGCGCTGCCGAACGACAAGGGCACGGATCTGAGGGTGACGGCGAACACCCAGCCGGCCCACGGCACGGTGATCATTGCCGCGGACGGGACGTACACGTACACCCCGGCGGCCGGCTACTCGGGTCCGGACTCGTTCACGTACACGATCACGGACGTGGACGGCCAGACGTCGACCGCCACGGTGACCATCGCGGTGACCCCGACGGCGGCGGACGACGCGAACGCGACGAAGGCGGACACGCCGGTGTCGGGCCAGGTGCTGCCGAACGACGTGGGCAAGGATCTGACGGTCACGGGCAACACCCAGCCGACCCACGGGACGGTCACGGTGAACCCGGACGGCACGTACACGTACACGCCGGCGGCGGGCTACTCCGGT
>JGI20166J26741_10297781_pt1 | contig 16497 bp, 9 predicted proteins | sample TergutCu122P5_FD_26741 | JGI IMG/M metagenome (IMG submission 26741)
TGAAAGGAACGCGATTTCAGACAAGAGAGGACATTATGGCAGCAACGACAGCCGAGCTAAACTCCATTCCGAAAGAGGCTTTTTCGGCATGCTTCCAACAGTGGCGGCACCGCTGGGAGAAGTGTGTGGAGTCCCAAGGGAACTACCTTGAGGGTGATTAGGTGTCCAACGCTCCAGGTAAGCCAGTTTCTTTTTCCCGGTCAAAGGTCGGATACTTTTCTAACAGACCACGTACATTGTGATTCAGGAGGAAAGGTCAATTTTTTGGGAAGTGATGGTGCTGGTCATCGTGAACATGTGTCAGATTCTGAATGGTTACAGAGATAGAGATGTTTGAATCTGCAAATACAAAAGCATTGTGAATGGTAATATGAGGGGCTGCTGATAAGTCCTTAGCCCGACCAGGAAGGAAAGAAGCTACAGTGAACAAACTCGGGATTTATTCAACATACTCCCCACGAAGCTCAATACACTTCTTAGCCCATTGTTCTAACTTTTGCAAGCCACTCAAAATAAATTCAGAAGGTTGTCCATCCAACCAGGTCTGCGCGGCAGCAATGACCTTCCCCATCGGACAAAAAATCATGACCTTTCAGTTGTTTTTTCAGCCCAGGGAACAGGTAATAGTCTGAAGGGGCCAGATCTGGAGAATAGGGTGGGTGATCAAGACATTGGAAGCCCAGGTAGACCAGTTTCATCTGGGTTGCAAGGGCCTGGTGAGCCGGGGCATTGTCGTGCAAGAACAAGACCCTCTTGGTGACCTTCCCACGACATTTTTCCTTCAAAATGTCCTTCATTTGCACCAGCAGAGATGAGTAATACTCTGCATTGATAGTTTGGCCTTTTGGAAGGTAATCAATGAGGAGGATGCCGTCCTGACCCCAAAAAATCGAGGCTAGAACTTTTCCAGGGGATTTTTGCACTCAGAATTTTTTGGGGCAGGGTGAGCCACTTTGCCGCCACTCCACTGATTGTTGCTTTGTCTCCAGATCATAATGATATAACCAGGTTTCGTCCATGGTCACCAATCGCGACAGGAAGTCATTTGGATCACACTGAAAAAATTCCAAAAGTTGCTCAGACGACTGGCACCTTTGACATTTTTTATCCGCGTTCAGGCATTTCGGGACCCACTTTGCAGAGAGCTTCCGCATGTTCAAATCTTCATGAATGATGGACCCAACCAACTCACGTGAGATGCCCAGTTGCTCAGCTATTGATTTAGCCAAAATACAGCGGTCTTCCAAGATTATCTCGTGAATTTGATCATCAGTCTCCAGGGTGGTCACTGTTGTGGGCCATCCAGGACGAGGCGCTTCACAGGTGGAAAAATCACCACGTTTAAACTGGGCCACCCAGTTTTTGACAGTGGCATATGATGGTGCATGTTCCCCTGATGTTTCCGTCAGAATGGCATGAATTTCTTTCGGCGCCTTGCCTTGCAGGAAAAAATATTTGATGACAGCTTGCGTCTCGATGTTGTTGAAATCGTGCACATCACCTGACATGCTTACTTTCAGTCTCGGTAACAAGAAAAGACTTGCAATTTGGCACATGAAGAGACCCCTCTTTCCATCGACACTGTCGATTCTGTCCTACGACATAAAGAAGTAGGTCAGGCTAAGGACTTATCAGCATCCCCTCATAAAGAAAGATGAATTGCTTACTTTTAATTCTATTTTAATTTTAATATGATGTTTAAATGACTAATTTGTACACAGAAATGACAGATTTGCTACCGTTCACAATACATGTTGGAAATTCCCATCATCATCCTCAGTGCACTTGCAACTTGTGTGTGAAGATTTTGTGTTGTTCATTTGAAAGTTTCATTTAGGTACTGCATCACTGGTCAGGTAGAATATGGAGGAGCTCCGTCATGCTGGTAATACATACCATTTCCTGAGACAAAGGAATGTCCTCCATTAACTAACTAAACTAACTACATGGAACAAAGGCCTTCTGGAGAATGTAACAGGTTCTCAGCTAGTCAAGAAAAAACATTTTATGGAACCTGAAGGTTCATTACTGCATTTACAAGTCCCTGCCTCCTGTCCCTATTTTGAGCCAGAACCAGAGCAGTTCAGTCCGTGCCTCCTCTTCCCACTTCTTGAAGTTTCACTTTAATATTATCCACCAAGCTATGCATAGGACTTCCAAATGGTCACCTTCCCTCAGGTGTCCCCACCAAAACCCTTTATGCACCTCTCCTGTCCCCCATACATTACACTTGCCCCACCCGTCTCATTCTTCTTGATTTATTCACCTGAATTATATTTGGAGAGAAGTATGGAGCATAAAGTTCTTGTTGTGTAGTCTTCACCACTCTCCTGTCACCTTGTCCCTCTTAGTCCTGAATATCTTCCTCTGCACCCTATTCTCAAACACCCTCAGTCTATGATCCTCCATCGAATGTGAGAGACCACACCTCACATCCAACCATGCTACAGGCAAAATTAAAGTTCTGTATATTTTGTCCTTTTTATTTTTGGTTAGCACATTAGAATACAAGGGATTTTGCACCAAATGATAGCAAGCATTTCCTGACTTCAGTCTGCTCTTAATTTCTTTGTGAATGGAATTTGATTTGTTGATGTTAGAAAACTTCACCTCGGATGCCTTATCTTGCCATAGCTGAAAGTTTTATTGATTTTTAAATCATTTTTTGCTTATTATGAAAATTAATCTGTAATATTATTAGTAATACTGTCTTGATAGTAGCTGTCGTAAATCGGGGACGGGAATTTTGATACTGGTCTACCTTTCAGAGAGAGTGTGTGAGCCTGAGCGTGCATGCTGCAACATGCCCAACAGAAAGTGTAGCATACCACAGAGGGGACATTTCTGCAACGCTATTGGCAATCGTAAAAACTTTTCATGAACACTAGGATCAGAGTGCTTGTAGAAAAGTCTGTAATCTAAAATGGGCTTGGTTAATGGCAAACAGGAGAGGACTCAGGCACCATGTTTGTTACATTATCAGTCTTGCCTTAAGTTTTCACACCAGTATCAATAGCATAGTTTAAATGTATTAAATGAGGAATGCAACTTGCTGGCAGTTAATTTTGAGTTAGCAACAGTGCATTGTTGTCAGGGTCTGCCCTTCAGTGTATCGCTGCCACATTGGCGTGACGTGAGGGAAAGGCTTTCCAGGCGTGTGAACTATGAAATAACATTAACAGCAGCATACCTAGAAGTAAAATGACTGATGTAGCAAGTTTGGTGATAGAAAAGAGACAGGCTGAGTACTGGGGGGTGGACTGATTGTGGTCGGCATCATGGGAGAAACACAGCACCCACACGACATGAGGTTGCATCATTCTGCTGTGTGGTCACGTGCAGAAATGACATTGGAGGTAAACTGATACAAGCTGGCAGCATGATTTATTCACGCTTTGTGTTGGGAACGGATTGAATGAATGGAAATGCAGGGAAATTTTATTTTACATCAAGTGTATTAAATGGGTGAAAAGTTCATTTGGTTGTGCACTTTTCGTTCTTAGGTGGGAAATTTTCTTACACAGGGACATATTAAAAGGGCAGTGTATAATGTTAATCAAATGGGAGAATTTTGGTGCTTTTTTTAACATGAGGTCTTTGGCAGAAAAACATCTTACCCAGGGACATTTTAAGTGGGTTTCACTGTATTTCATCAATAGAGAAGTCTGCACAAGGAGCAAAACTACTGGTTTTGAGACGTGTTGAACAGAAGCCCAACTGTGTCTAAACATAACACACATCACCTGTGCTCTGAATTCAAATTCGCCGTTTTACTTCCTCAGTCATCACTCTGCAAACACTAAAGAATTTTAACTCCCACATTTTTAATAATTATCCGTTCTTATCCTATATTTATATTACTTAAATAATTTTAACCGAAACTATAACTAATTATTGTGGAGTGATGGTGACACAGTTAACCACAATTGTTTTCTTGTAATAAGAACATTACCCTGAAGATGGCCAGAATACCAGCTGAAACTTGTTGGTGAAAATGTTGTGAATAAATACGTCATAGAATATGAAAGTGCATTTGTTGGTTATTTGTGTATTTATGGATCTAATTCATGCACTGAAGATGGAACATACTAAAATAAATCTTCAACGAGTTGAAACATGCTGGAGTTACATACAGTGTTAATAAAATGGTTGTTTAATAACATATGAGTACATTTGTCGGTGTTTATATGATGTAAATGGGATTCAGTTTGTATTAGACACAGATGGAAGAATTTTGGGTACAGTGAAATCATTAATGTCGTGATAACTTGTCCAAATTGGATCGCAACGTCACTGTTTATTAAACTGACTGCTTGTCCAGTATAGGGCCTTTAACATGCCAGCATCGATGGTCCTAACAGCTGCTTCTGCTGGTAGTCATTATAGCTTGAATGCCATGATATTTTAAGCATCTGAAAACCCTGCCATGGAAATGTACCTGTAAGAAATCTGCATTGATGACATGTGCAATATTATTGTGGACTATTTAAGAGCTCTGGATTCACAATGGGAAGCTTAAAGAGGAAAGTGGTGGTACCACTGTCTTTCTGAACTAAAGAGTTCATCATTGTAAGAAATTTTCCTGGTACAACTGCAGTCCTGCAACACATGGAGCAAGTTATTGTCAAGCTTATGAATCTGTGATTCAGGAAGAAGTTTGTATGTTGGCTGCTTTGACATCTAATACCTGGATCCAACAACTTTATGCTGTCCTTTTCAGGTACATTGCCTGCTTTAACTGCAGTATGACATATAGTTGACTATTCCATACCTGCTAGCTGCTTTGAGAGACCAAGCTTTGACTCTGGACCTGTTGGGAATTAGAATCCACAAGAACATGAATTCTCTGCCTGGGAAAGCCTGCAGAAAGAGCTCAAGTTGTGTCCTGTCTTTGAAAGTGATATTGTTATAGATTATCAAACTGTGGCCTGTGGAAAGCAGAGTACTAAAGTACATTATATGAGGAACAAATGAATCACGAACCAGATGAGGGTGTGGAGAAGGATGAAGTTCATGAATGCGTCCACTCAGAAGGAGACATGCATTTAGGGCACTGAACATTTGAATGCACTGGGGCATTTTGTGGAGGGCATCTCAGGTTAGCTTCTACAAATGTAGAAAACCTTGGGGGACATGGATAATTCCATTCTTTTATAAGCTGTAAAAATTTTATTTAGTAAATGTGTTTTTAGCTAATGCCATTTAATATATTTATTTCTGCAAAGGTTTACAAAATTGTAACAGGTGTTGTAATGTACAGTTTGTTGCAGTTTATTTGGAGTGACATACCAACCTAAGAAGTTCTTCCCTATCACTTTTTGAGGAACACGTTTCTTTTCACAAGGTTTTACTATGTATGTTCCAAGAAAGGAAACAGATTTTTCAAAGTGTGTTGCAGACATGAGTTTTTTTAAGTTAATCACTTATAGTGTAAAATTCAAAAGCTGTTCACAATCTGGTACCAACTGGAGGGATTATAAATAGTGAATGCTGAGTGGCTAAGCTCTCTGCTGGGGAGATGGGAATATGTAGAGTGTTTTGTGCACTCATCACACTACCGTGATTTATACATGTGAATGTTGTAGATTTTATGTCTTGTGCTTGTTTTGTCTGTGAGATGCTTTGACTCCATCACTGAGTTTTGTGTGTCTGTTCAAGTTAAGAGAGGGGTGTGCTTAGTTGGAACCACAGTCCAATTTGACAGCTTCTAGTTGAGTAAATAACAGTTAGCTTTACTAGACAGATTTTCTTTGATTTAGCAATAATGTTGAGGATTACATTATAAAATGTAAGACATGTTGCCAATTTTCATGGCAGATCTGCTCTAGCAGGTTTTGTTGCATGTGTTTCAGCAGGGCACTACCACCCCCTGCACACCATGCCAGTGCAAGACCAGTATTAGCGACCCACCCCACTCATCCTCTTCCTGCGCATATGCAACCAGCAGCTGTGTTTCCAGCGCATCCCCAGGTGGCAGCATCATATGGATTTGCTCCTCTCAGTCCAGCCAAGTCACATCAGTATCAGCCTAGTCTGTGGTTCACAGAGTGAGAAAGTAGCATTGCTCAAACGGATCCTACATGGAACAGCTGTTGTTGCCACATGGCAGTAGAGCTGTTCTGTTCATGATATGAGACTACCAGAAGCTCGGCAGAACATGTATGTTTTCTGAAGCATGTACCAATTGATGTCTCCCAGTTTGCTTTCAAAATTGGGTTCTCTGGATTGTTGCTAGTGAGAAAACAATGTGCTTTGATGTTCAGAAATAAATTAAACGAAGGGTTTCCTGTCATGGAATTGAGATTGGTAAGAGAAAAGAAAATACATTATCAGATTACCCTGACTTCAATTTTTGGCCAAGTATGATACTACTGATGTGGGAACAGAGTATTTTGGATGCCACGTTGATTCCCTACTTTCTAAAAGGGATTCCTTTTCTTTTTTGTTGACAAGTACACAGGTAATAGAAATATGCAAAAGGGATGTAATAAATTTCATTGGATACGTCCATTAATTGAGTCATTTACATATTACCTGTTATATTTCCATCACTTGTTGTTTCTTCTGGAATATGCTTATGTGTATGTGTATGTACGCGCATGCATGCGCATGTGTGAAAGATGTCTAGACTTTTATTCTCCATTAGCATATTTATTGTTTATTGGTGTTGAATTCATTACTTGCATGAATTAAATGTACTTGATGTACATTATGCAATTATGAATTTACAGTTTTGCATTTTTAAAACTGTTTAGGACTGTACTGTATTGAAAATTTATGTGTGTTGCTAGAAGCAACTAAGTGAATAACATGTCCTGCTTTGTATTTTGTTGCATATTGTAATTATTTATCAATCATTCCTGCCTGCAAGTTACCACTATAATTAAACTATGGTAACAAGAAGTGTCCATTGAAAACTGTATATAATGTCGACAATTTTTATGAAGTTCTGTAGTGGTGAATAACTTGTACATAAGTAGCATGGAGATGCTATCTGCCTTGTTTTATTAAAGTAATGCACGTTAGATATTTATATTTTATCCATTGTGACAAGTGCATTTTAAGGAGAGTTTACTGGAAACAGGAAGTGAGGTTCTCAAGGAGAGTTTTAGAAAGATAGCCATAACATGTGATGTAGTGAATACATTTTTAAGAAGACTCCCAAGTTAATGTGCCTATTTAAATTATAATTGTGTGATGTTAATTTAAGGTTTGTAGGTAATGTTCCCCATTTCATGCTACCGTTATTAAATCATACGGAAATGAAATTACTTTAACATCTAATGATTGTAACATTTGTTATGTTCAACATTTTAGCCATTCTCTTACTTAACTGATTTTACCAGTTTAAGAATGTCAGCTGGTGAGTCACCTGGCCATGTGTTAGGGGTCATATAAATGTAGGTGTGGTGTGAAACATATCAGGGTTTGATAAGCTCAGCACAATGTGAAGTGTGTGTGCCAAGGTGCAGGATTCTTTAACATTGTCCTGTGTAGCAGACAGGGCTGTCTGTACAGAAGAATACTGCTAATAGTATGACACTATTTATGTTTGGTCAATGCCTTAACATGCCATTTAATTAATATAATATTTGTGATTATTTTGTGTGCCCCACTTTACTGGTATTCCGAAGCTAATTGGTGTAAATTCTGATCCCCTGCTCAGAGTTACACAATTAGACATTTGTTACTGTCAGCAGTTGTAACTGTTTTTTTTTTCTTCTTTCTTCCCCCACTAGTATGACCTACAGAAACTACAATCTTTTGCTGTATGACTCCTAGCACAGGTACTGAGAGGTAAAGAGAAGCAATTCTGAATTTGCACTGAAAGCCATTGCTGTTAATTGTTTTGTCTTGAAGCCATGTTAAAATAAAGTATGTTCTGAACATTACTTTCTTCTGGAATGTAATATGATGCAGTTAGGTAGCTATGTGCCAGTGTTAATGACCTGCTGCCTCCATCATCATGTCAGAAATGTACCCTGAAGATAGAGGCAGCACATTTCTCCAAAGTGTTGGTACCCCTCTAACAAACTGCAAGTCATTGGATTCCAAATGACAGTAATAATCTTCCTAGTCATTGCTTTGAGAATCTCAGATCTGACAAAACATGTTCCATGCTCAACACAAATGATAATGATATAGAGCTAATATAAATACACACAGGACTAGCAGTAATCAAGTGGTATGTGATAATTATTAGCCGTAAAGCATAGTATTGAATGGAGATCATTAGTGCATGTGCTTATGCAAACATTTGGTTAGAGCACATGATAATATGCAGCATGTGGTAGGAGTTGCTTGATTGAAGGGGTGGTGACTAGAGAAGAAATAAATAGCTTTATTATAACCGGATCATATATGGTGCTGTATAATGATAAATAAAGGTCGAGTAATTGGGGATGCAAGTTGTACATGAAGTAAGAAGGCCATAAACTATACGGATGTACCATTCATTAATACCCAGATCTAATGTGAGAAATTCTTTGCAACTATTGATTCCACTATAATGTACATTTATTTAACATATGATAGACTGGTGCAGAGATGCATTAAGTTCATATGAGTTATTAATTGTATTGCTCAGTAGCACCATGGAAAGTATTGACAGTTTATGATTTTTATCTGTTCACTGTCATGTAACAGAATGTGGCAAAGTATTTTGTGACTTCAGTTTAATATAAAAAGAACAATTCAGATCAATTTGATTGTGATATCATCAGTTCAACTATATAATTCAATTAACATTTTGTATGTTGGTCAAATAAATGTCTCATGATGGTGGCTGAACTTAATCCAGACATGTCAAGGACATTTTACAGGATTAGTATTCTACAGGAACAGATATTTAAAAAAAAATAGTTTCGTGCTTGTTCTAAAATATAAAAAACATTACTTTTTATGGACGTGGTTAAATTTAACTGGTTATTTTAAGCCAGGCATATCATGAATTGAAGATTTACATTTTTGTTCACAGTGTATGTCAAATTCTGTTTGATTTGGTTTAACAGAATAACATCCTTGTGACACTTGGAAGTTAAGTGTGCATTTATACACTGGGTGTGCAGGAGAGGTTAAAGTGTATGGCTGAAATTAGTAGTTTGCTGTGTGACCATAGAGTTGGCAAAACAAAGGTTTTCTTTACTTGTGGTACTTACTCTCATTTCAGTGTATACTTATGAAGTGACACACGCCATATTCTCTCTGTAAGAAACGCTGGAAATTACCACATGCATTGCAACACAGAAGCACATTTTTTGACACCTAAAATTTATCCTTAGAACTGAAACATTTGCATATTTTTCATTCTATATTACTGTGGTGGTTGGATGGTGGTTACTCTTATATTTTTCTTTTCAAGTTCCCACAGATGTAATAGTTTCATTAAGGTCAGGGATCAGGGAAGCCATGGACTTTTTAGAAGTATGTGCTGTAGAATTATCCTGCTGGAAATGCCCATATTGTCTTTCTTCAACTCTGTATCTTGCTCATATATCAGTCTGAATTCGCACTTCAAGAAATTGAGCCATTCATTGTGCAGTAATGTCACATCACATCTCTGCTTCTATGCTGTTTAACTGCATGAGAATTTGTTGGCTCCATCTTTGTATATTCTGTGTACTGACACATGAACACTGAGGTAAACGCATTGTTTTATACCATTTCTCATGTGGGAGAAGTTTAATACAGATGCCAACAAAATAATAGTTACTCCTGTGAAGTCTCAGAATGGATTGTAAGGGCTGTTCTGTAATCTTGCCTTAATGTCTTAATCTATTAGTTAATACATTTGTTTTTGGATTACATCTTTCTGCAACAAATTGAACCCTGGGTACATCACTTCTTGACAAGCTTTGATACAACCTTGGGGATCTCTTAGATATTTATGAGTGAACATCGGAATACTCTTTTCGTTAAAGTAAAGGTAAAGTCTGTGTGCATAGCATAGTGACTTGGGGGTGTATAGGTGTAGCTTATCTCTTTCTTAAACTCTTCGCTGGATGGAGCTGAGTGGTCAGCTTCTTGCCGTGGCCACTTTACCTCTGGGAAAGAGCCCTGATACCCATTCAGTCGGAGGGTTTGTGGGCCCGTTGCCAGTCAGGATATCTTGGAGAAGAGGGAAGTCTCTTATCTCGACTGGGAATCAAACCATGATTCCTTGGTCCTCTAGCTCCTAGTCCACCCAGTCTGTATTTTTTGTAAATTCTGTTTCCTATGAAGGATTTTGGTTATGAAAACTAATTGTTGGGTATGCATACCTCATTTCATGAGTAACTTAATTCATACTTTATGAATACAGATCTGACCACATAGAAACTTCAGTCACTGCAGTACTAATTGCACTGATGTTTTCATGCTGGCTTGTTATGTAGTGGTGTGCAGTTGTATTCAAATGTTTTTCTGTTTATGTGCTGTAATTGTAACTTTCAGCTGATGCTGATCACTAACAGCAGTGTTCCTGTTACAGTAAATTTGGCAATGGCAATTAGATACAGCTGTATTTGAGTGATGTATTTATTGCTTCACACTGCCTCTCTGTAATGCTTTTGAAGCCTTGTGACTCAACAGGCACTTCCCTGACACTGGCAGAATTTCATCCTTGCTAGAGTGTGTGTTACTGTACCTTTAATATTGGTTGAGTATAATACCTGTCATGAGTTTGCAGTAACGAACTATATGTGTGTCTGTACCATTTTAAAATATTGTTGATGGGTGATTATTAGTGGAGGTAAACTGGTGATAGTTGTGATATATAAAAGTGCAAAAGCACAGGCTTTTATTGTAAACAGTTGAGTGTTGGGACATAACTAATCATCTGATCTTCAGTGTGGATTTTTCCAGATATTCTATGTACTTTAAAAAAAATAACGTGATAATTCTATTGCCCCACTGGCTAGCAATCCAAACATAATGACCATGCAGAGGAGACTTGGTGATAACATTAATGTTGTGGTAAATAGAATTTAATCTTGGAAGATAACCATATTTTTGGAGCAAAAATAAAGATATCAATAATAGAGGTCTGGGAGGGAAATTTCACCTCTACTCTTGTAAATGTGTAGTAATGGTGTGATGTTTAATTATCACAATAGCCTTACAAATTTTTATGTGTAGCAGTTACAACTGTGGTACTATAACTGTCTTAAATTTCCAGACATTTTAAAGTAGAGTGACTTACTGATCAGGTTTCATTTGCCTGCAGTTACTGAAAATGTTCTCTCTCCCATCGGAAGTGGATAGATTTTGCTTCCCATTTCATGTAATGAAATTTCAGTGTATCATTTTCATTTTCTGTAAATTATGAATTAGCATAATAACAGTTTTCTGGTGTATGTGGGGAAGCCTTAAATGTATTACAAGTACAGGAATATTACACACTATTTTTAAGTAGTTAGAGGAATTGTAAAAAAAAAAACTCATTGTAATATAAATGCACAGGTTATAACATGAATTGCCTTATTAATATGCAGTATTTATAGGATGTTGGCTCTCCATCACTGAAATATATGTGTGATCATCGTGTATTATTACTGTTTATGAGCTGGTGATTGATGCTATGTATGATGCTCGCCGCTTGGTTCTTATTGCTGTAGAACAAATTTTGTAGTTTCTACCAAAGACACAACTGATGTTCCTTCCTCCTTACAGTTTATGTTAGCTGTCATCGATCGCATAAGAGACTCAGCATTGGTATTGTATGCACATGAACTCTGAGACAAGTTCCATGGGTTTAGAAATGTATTTCTTGTTAATGTGTAGCTTTGTTTTTTTGATTTACCTGTGTTGTGTGTTGAAGTTTTTCTGTCATTTCATTGAAAAAATCTGTTGTCCTGTTCAGGGTGGATAAGCTGAATAGATGATGCACCTTGATATGGAGATCCTACATTGGAGGGGGTGGGACTGAAGCTCCACACAAAGTTTCATATTAAGATCTGTGGATGAGAATGCATATTTAGTTGTTGGATATCTGTTTAGTTCATTCGTGAAATTCTACAGCTATTATGTAATTTAGTGAAAGAAAATTTTAATTTCTCACATGTGACGCATAAAAATACAATGCTGGGTGTTTAAATTTGGACCTGACACTGTGTGTCATACCTGTAATTCATTCATGAACCTCAACTATTTATTTCATGCCATGAACTTTACAAGTAATTATAGCTGTAATTTTCTTCTTGGTGTTTTTCTTGGTGTTGTAATAATAAATGACTCACTGTTCTCTGTTTTACTGTCTTCTCTGTTAGAAGAGGCTTGTTTTAAAAACAGTGTGACATGTATAATATAAATGAAAACTGTGTAATTGGCTATGAGCAAAGGCTGATTATTTATGTACTAATTTGAATGTGTAGATGTGTGTGGTTTTAAAAAAGAATGAGTTGTATCAAGTAATGTGCAGGGACGTAGATTAAGGTTTGCTTTTTGACCTCAGACTTTAGTTGTGTAGAGAGAGTTATTGTGGTTTATTCTTCCTTCAGACATACCTTCTGTCCACCATATGATAATTGTTCTTCATGTTTTGTAATACTTTTTGGTTGGATGTAAATATTGTAGTTGAATTTACAATACCTCATTGCTTTCTGAATTGAAAATGGGGTGTTGATTGGTGTCATGCTATATTGTACTTCATAATTAGAATGCATAAACCCATATGTTGTTTCAATACCTTGTTATAGGTATCTTTTTTTTTTATTATTTTATTTTTCTGTGTACAGTGGTTATTTACTGGTAGCAGTGTTGGATTTTAGTATAAAACATTATTATGGGACTTGATAATTGAAATATTTAATGCTTAAGGTTGAGTATTATTTTTATTTTAAAATTCTGTGGTTTACTGCACAATATTAATTTTCAGTTACCAGCGTGATAATGTTCACAGTGGCTTATAAGCTAGTTAATTTATATTATAATTTGTCATTTAATCAGCTCTTTAAACTGGGGGTGTCATTCATAACATCTGCCTGGCTCCAGCTGACGTCAGTTTGTCTTTTTGTGTGTTTATTTATTACTGTTATTATTAATTTTAATTGTGACCTTTAGTCTTATCACAGACCTGCTGCTGCATTTGTGTTTTTCATACAAGTTTTGTTAAATCAGTGTTGTACATTTTCAATAAAAAGTCCTTCATTTTAAATTGTGTACATAAACTTGATATATAACTTGATATATGTGAATGATTTTTGGTGTGAGCAGCACAGCAGACTTGTGAGAATAATCTGTCACTGGAAGATATGTCAGGATGTGAGGTGTTTGTGAAAATCACAAAGAACCGAACCAACTGAACTGTGAACACATGGTCTGGTATGTGTACCGTCTTGTGAAACTGTGATTCAGGAAGTTGCCATTGACATAGACTTCCCCCAAACCAATGGTGCAGATTATCAGCAAAGTTAATTATGTGTCAGTTGTATATATGTGTGTATACAAACACACACACACACACGGGCATGTATATACATATATTTCAAACAGTAGAACCTTTTTCATTCAGTCTTTGCAGTTGTGATAGTCATTTCAAATGAGTGTTGATGATTCAGACACAAACTGACTCCAAATTTTCCACAGTGTATGGAATTGCATTGTTTTAGTGGTATGTGCAGGTGCGTAATATTCAAGATATGATTGGCCTAAGATTAATGAGGACAATGCTGGATATGTTGGCTATGTGTTTGGACACCCCTGGCAAGTAAATTGTGGCTGATTTAATTATTACAGAGTTCAAAGAAAACACTTAGCATAATCCTGTCAAGGTGAATTAATATCACATGATATGTGTTGTATAGATCGGAATGAATGTGTGGTTTGTCTCTCTCTGTGTTCCATTGCTAGGTTAATTGTGTCATGGCCTCATATTGTGTGTCCATGTCTTTGAACTGAAGTCAACTGTGTGTGTTAACAGAATGTTTGTGAATGCCAGATTTACGTTGAATATATGGATTTTGGCTCTACTGATCCAATGAATTTCTACAGATTTATACATGCATATATTATGGTAAATGATATGTAGGGAATGTTTTCTGTGCCAATTTTAAGGTGTAAGTGTCTAGTTTTCTACATACAGTGTAACAGTATTTAGCAAAGAGTCTTTGATTCAATACCCACTTTCTCAGAACTTGAAAAAGAAGCTTAGAAAAATTTGTGAAAGGAAAAATTATTGTTTGTATTCAGATCTGTAACATACATGTTTGTATAATGAGAAACATATCAATTTGAAAAAAGGAACTGTCCATGAAGTGTGTAAGGCTCCATTGATGTGAGAATGAATGAATGAGTGCTGTAATATTCACTGCTGTTATGTCATCAGGTGTGGTATTGTAGGAATTACTAATTCTTTTTCACTGGGAAAGTAATTGGCTTTTATGTGGAGACACTGCCCCTGTTTCTCTCAGTAATTTCATGTGATGTGCTGTTGACACAGGCGCAGCGTATCATTCCATTTAGTTCTTTGTGGACATTGGATGTTACCTTATTTGGTGAATCTCATAATCTAATCTGCTTGTTATTATTAACCCAAGCATATTTAGTTTTTAACTTGTTTTGTCTGAAAATGTGAACGTGGCTTAAAGGAGACAATTCATTTCAGTTCTGTTATTTCAGTAGTGAGATCTGATTATAGGCGTTCCTTGAGGGGAGACACCACTGCTGTTTATACACGACATTAAGGCTGACTACAGAACATGTTACAAAGCTTAATGTGAGTTGCATAAAATCCCTCACAAATTGCAGCCAAAGTTTGTAGGTGTGTGGACATAAAGGCCACTGGATTATTTTATACTATTCACATTTTTGTAATATTACCGTACACAATGTTACAGAGAACCAACAGTTAAACTTCAGGATCTTGATGCCCCCAGAACTGTATAAAATGGGAATTTTGATTCAAGCTTAGAACATAACTAGTTGTGCCTGAATGCTGTAGAGTCCTTGAGATTTTTAATATCCATCTGTATGTGTGTGATTATCCTTACCACTCTCTGCCATGTGCATTACTGACACAGCCTTCTAAATACCACCACTCTTTCAACCTGTGTGACCACTCAGAATTAGTGATCTTGCAGTTTTTTTCATTGTTGTAACTAGTATAAAGTTTGTACCAATGCTCAGGATTAAAGCAAAATTTATTGTATCTGTGACCAGCGTTATATACCAAACAAACTTCATGAAGTAAGGAGCAGTGGTCATTTTGAGCACGGTATGATCTTGACATCATTTTTCCATTTTCTGAGATCAGTAATGATGATTTTTAAATGTCATAAGTGTTCTTAAATTTTAATTTCGTGTGCTGCTAAGACAGAGGGCTGCAGATTTTTGCATTACCAGTGGTTCCTCCTCAAGCCAAAGATTCATAATTTTCAAAATTGCCATAGATACATGAAATTTCTTGAATATGCTCCTAAAGTGTACAGTGATTAGTTGGACCAATCTGCTTTTTCTCAGCTACATATTTTGTATTGTTGGTTCTTGGTGGTGATAATATTTTAAGATGTATCATTAGGAAAGTGTATTTAAATAGATATGTTTTATGAGTATTTTGTGGTATTTAGGTCCTGTTGTTACTATTAAATGTTGCCTTTTTAAGATGAAATAGTAATGGACATGTGTAAGGGAAATTTAAAATGAATCACAGGCATATAATTTTTTATGAAGGTGAAGAAGTGCTTGCTCTTTATCCGTCTCCTAGTCAATAGAAGGGGAAAGGTTGTACATTTGGCATAATTAAATTTGATTAGCTGAAATATGAGTTGTAATTTTATATTAATGGACTAGGGGCCCAGTTTAGAAGAGAATATAGTGAATTTTTCTTGCAAGGTACAAATAACGAATTGATTTTCCATTGTCTCTTGTACATTAAAGTGTTACTAAATAATTATATTGTACATGAGTATGTATGAGATGTGACATGCTGTTTCAGTAACACTTGTAAAGAAGAGAGAGTAAACACATATACTGTGTGTGTCACTAGTGTGTTGCTTTCTGTTTTGTGCAGTTCTTGCACAATTTAACATGTTTGGGAGGTAGTAGGTGCAATGTGGAGGCCCCTTCTTACAGAACAAGCAGGCAGATTGCTGTCCTCAGGGGTGTGATGCCATGTAGTTGACAGGTACCTGTCTGCTGCTGTGCATGGTAGGTATCTGATCGCAACAGAAGATCATAACCTTGATACTGCAGCAAAACCCTCAAATCTCAAAGGCAAAAGAAATTTTCATGATGTGGTCTTTGTTATGAAAGTGTGTGGTGTGATGTGGTGTGGTACATTGTAATCACTACAACCTCAGGAACCACAATATGAATCTATACCACCATGAAGACCTCAGATCCCATTTTATTGCAGCTGTAAAGTTGTTTTGAGAGCAAAACAGTTGAGTATTGGGTTGGTTATTTGGAGGTTCATGTCTTCTAGGATGTTTCGCTGTATCAACTGGTATCAACATTGTGAAGGAGATTTGAACCTTCAGCACTGCTGTTAGTACCACCAATGCTAACGAAAGAAGGGGGGGG
>JGI20166J26741_10298892_pt1 | contig 16496 bp, 11 predicted proteins | sample TergutCu122P5_FD_26741 | JGI IMG/M metagenome (IMG submission 26741)
CATCTATAATGCACTGATTAAAAGCAGTTTATTATATGGTTCCGAAACATGGAGACTTACAGAAAATAATAAAAGACGGGTGGAAGCTACAGAGATGGATTCCCTGAGAAGATCCTCTAGAATATCAAGAAAAGATAGAATTAGAAATATAACTATAAGACAACAAACTGGACTAAAGGAAACAATTATAAAAGAGATTGAACAGAACCAGCTCACATAGTATGGACATGTTCAAAGAATGGCAGAAGAAAGACTACCCAAAATAGCATTGAAGTGGATGCCGAAACAAAAGAGAGCACGAGGAAGACTGAAGAAAAACTGGATGGAAGGAATAAAAAAGGCCATGAACGACAGAAACCTAAATGAAGGCCAGTGGGAAGATAGGAAGCTATGGAGTCTAGGTGTCAGACAACGTAGAAAAACGTTTTGAACCCGATGTATACATACATGAATTTAAAGAAGTTTTTTAGGTGTGATGAAGTGTGTTAATATGAAGGGTGTTCAGATATGATTTGGACTGGGGCTGCTGTTGTGGCAAGTAAGCTGTAAAATCACATGACTTATCATCAGATAGTGTAGTCGTAGTACAGCATTCAACCACCAAATGACCCTAGTCTTGCATGCTTGTGAAAAACTGCTGCATCATTACCAATTCTAGTGTTTGAAGTGCTTGGACTAAAGTCGCGAAATGGTAGGGGATTTTCATGGGTGGTGGTGGACTGCATGATTCCTGTGGAATAAAGACATTACACTGTCAGGCATTCATCATTCATTCATCATTCATTATCTGCAATTTGTGGAGAGAAATCACGTCCATGCAGCACTGTTAGCTGGGTACAGATCTTTGACAGAGGCAATGAAACTGAACAGGTGGCTGTCCACGAGAGGTATTGCAACAACCCTGAAGAAGGTTCTGTGAAGCCACCCAGAAGCTGCCAAGGAGATGGTGGTTATGTAGAATCTAGGAACGGAGTATTTTGAGCTAGTGTTTGTTTAGTATTCAGACTAAAGATTCTGCAAATTAGTTGATTCCAAACCATTTCCAGACACCTCTCATACATCCCATTGTAAATAACAGTAAAAGCATGGAACTCCATACGTGTGAGTTGTGATGATCAACATGATAAAATATCAGTGACTGTTCTTTCATGCTATTTGTCTAACGTGTAACTTCAGCTCTTAGGATTTTGCTGAATGATGTTTTGAAGAAGTTGAGGTTTTGACATGCTCTGCACTTGCTATCTTCAGGTTAAGGATGTTCACTGCACTGTAGGCCAGAAAAGAACAGCTTGGACGTATTGTATGGATACACCCCTTGTATAGTGTCATTATGTTTGTTTTTGTGTCACTCAGGTATGATAATGGAGTGAATAAGCTGATTGGGAGCCCACCTGGGTATAGACGGCGTTCTCCTTTTGTCCCCTTTGCAATACGCAATCACACAGGTTCAAGGATGTGGTTTACCACACTTATCACATCTCCAGACAGGTGAGCATTGTAAAATGGTTTGTGTTTTCCTTGCATCGTACACATCTCTAATGGCTGTAAATAATACAATTCGCCTTAATAAATGTTGCAGCATTTCTGATCCGTTGCTAGGAAAGGGGTCTGCACTGGAGCAGGATGATTACTGGATGTCTGTGGCCCCAGGTGAAACAGTGCCATTTTCATTCGAAGGTCGAGGTGAGTAGGCACATGTATGATTAAGGGAATTCATGTCTGTAGTTGCTGTTGCAATTGCATGTTGTCATAGAAGTGTAAATATTTAAGTTCTTTGTGTGTGCTCATTACAGTACAACTACAATTTTATGATTTTGTGGGAACTAAATAATAATGGCATAAAATCCGAGGAACATTGTTCTTATGGGTATTGAGCAGGATTGTACAAAAAACGCATAAAGTCATGGAAAACACAAAATATGGTAACATAAAGCCGGAGGTTTACTGTTTGTTGTAAGTACTGGGAGTTTTCTGAGAGAAAACAGAGATTGTACAGCCTGCTATGTTGTGATGCTGTGTGGTCTGACAGATGGTTACTGCTGTGTTTCTCTTAAACTGGGGTTCCTTTACACCGGACTGCAGGACTTCACATTCCAGATTGCAGTTGTCATCTTGACCACTTTGTGAATCTCAAATCCCATGAAGGTACTGATAGTTACCAAACAACAGCATATGTAAGAGAAATTACTATTACCTCCAGATCAGTTTTGTTTTGACCAGCAGTGTTTTGGCAAATTTACTGGTCTTTAATTAGAATAATTATTTGTGTTGGACCCACAGACTGGCCCACCATTGTGGCCTGCTGTAGTTTTTGCCTTTGCTGTCTTGTTAGACAGGTACCACTTATGTATATATAAAATGTTATTCCAAACTGTAAATGCTATATCATGAATACAGTTGAAATAAAAGTTGTATTTTCCTGCTTGAGAGGTGATCCCCCACCACAGGTATGCCAGCCATATATCGACTAAGATCTGATGTTTTTTTTAAATTCTTTGCTTGCAGACAAGGTTCGCCATCGTGACACGCACAAGCTGCGTATCCATCAGATTGGTGTTCGAGTGGAGGGATGGAAATCTGTTGGTCCTGTGTCAGTAGACAGAGTGGGTCTCTACTTCAGACAAGCGTTGCCAGAACTTTATAGAGCAGTGAGTACAACAATTTGAGAACAAACTGTTGAAAGGTGATTTGATGTTCCATAGCATTGATTGTGATATGGAATCACTCATTTCTATTCTGTAGAGCTAATAAAAGATATGGGAGACTCTAGAACAAGGTAGTGTACCAGGTGCTATACGGTAGCAGGAAGGGAGGAAAGAACTGGCCAGAAACTGGAAAGGAAACATAGTGGGAAGGTGTGATACAATGGATGAGTGACTTTTTTGTTTATCACTTTATATAGAAAGGAAATAGTTCTAGAAGAAGAAAAGGACAGACCTTATAGGAAATGTAGCATTGGAATTTCTGCTAGCCATTTGAGATGAACAAAGAATGAAAAATAAGTGTACAGGATTCGTATCTCCTACAGGATACCTGACTCTAGAGGAAGTAATTCTTTGCTAAAAATAAATATTATCCTGCAACTATGAATGCAGTGTGTTTCATTTGCAGAATCTGAGTTTGCCTGAAGGGAGAATAGTGTTTGAAGTTACCTTGGAGGGTTCAGCACGGAAACTGGTGACAGTGAGGTCATCTCTCGTTCTGATCAATCAGCTACCAGAAACAGTAGAACTGAAGCTAGAAAACACACCAATACATCCTGGAGGTAACAAATGTTATCACTTTGAGGTGTGACTGCCACATTGATCCACAGAACCTTTTAAGGAAAACAGGTTTCTATATTGGAACAAAATAAACCAACTCCATAGAGCAGAGTCAGTGAGAAGCTGATAGTTATTCAGTTACTAAATAAATTCTTTGCCTTGTATGGGAACTGTAAGTTATTACTGTGTTCACAGGTGTGCACTACTGGACGTTGTCCTGGGCCATATGAGTCCTGTTCACACTATCTCCTCTGTTTCTTTAAGATCCAATTTTGTATTATCCTCCCCTCTGTGCATACCTCTCGAAGTGCAGATGTGTGGACAGTTTCTTATTCAAACCTCATTGTGTTCAGGTTTGAATTTTGAATTTTGATTCATAATATGAAGTCCAAAAAGTATAGTGTGCAGTGTGCACCTGTGTTCCATTATTGAAGAAGTGAACTGCCCTTTTGAATATGTCCAGTGGAAGGTTGCAAAAATGTGCTTATCAGCTGTCAGTCATTTGTCTAAGTAATGACTTCAGAAGAGTTTGACAGATCTGTCATGAAATAAAAATCTAATAAAGTTTGATATCACATTCAAGTCAGAGCAGAGAACACACACAAAGTTTACGTGAAGAGTCTGTGTCACCGCATATCTGGAGCATAACTCACAAATTTTTAATATTTTGAATAAAAACTGCTTTGAACAAGAATTTTAGAGGAGAATGTATCAATATTTTGGGTTCATATTTGTGTTTGCCAGAAGTTGTACATTTTTTAAATGATCAAACAAAGAAGAAAGAGCATGCCAAAATTGTTTCTGTGTGCATACACTTCTTATTCATTCAAAACATAGCAGCTAGCATCAGTTTTATGTCCAGCATGAGAGTGGATAAGAAGTTCACAAGTCCTGTTATTCAAGATGCCAAACTCCATGAAATTTCAAATGCTGTTTATATATATGACAGAGGGCTCTAGTGTTCACAGTCTTGTGATCTGAGGTGTGTATATGGAAGCAGCACAGCTGGTGACCCACTTGGAAATCTGGCTTTACTTGGAATTCTGAGGGGTTGGGTGCTTTTTGTAGGCATGGAAAACTTGTTGGTTGTTATGGCAATGATCTGATTTTTTTTCTGTGACAATGCCCAGCTGTACAGCAAACACAGAACCTGCTACAAAAATTAGTTGGGAAACAGAGCATACCCAGTACTGTTCAGATTTGGCACTTGGGGATTTTTTGTCTGTGTCCCAACTTAAAGGAGCAGTTATTGGGACATCATTTACCTGTGATGAAGATGACATCTATCATGAGATGGTTGACCCAACAGGGGCATATCTTCTGTGCATCCAGAATGAATAAACTTATCGTATGCTGTGACAAGTGCCTTAATTGTCATGGTGTCTAAGTTGAAAAATGGCTTACCAGTGACACCTTTTTCATGTATTGTCAGTTTTCTGCTAAAATATTGCCTTTCATTTATGGGTACAACAAACTTACTTTCTGGTCCACCTTCATTAATTCAGTTGTTATATTGCAATTACACATGGGTGGCTTGAATGGAGAATGGCTGACTGTAGATATGAGTATGAGTATAGCATCTACAGTTTCTACAAACATCTTCATGTTGTATGACATTGTTATACAAAGGGCTAAAGGAAAGGCACCCACCAAGTAGGGTGGGGATTGCAGTCATCTGGAATGTGAAGCTGTATAGTCTGGTGTAAGCATACAAATTTTTCAGGATCCTGATATCTGACTGTCCGGGTAGACATATCTGAGAAGACAGCATCCTTTATAGTGACTGCCAGAGACTTGCACATCTCACTAATTTGGATGACTTAGTAACATTTATGACTCACCTCCATCTAGTGCAGAGGTTAGGAGTGAGTGGAGCTGTACCTCCACTCTCCCTATTCGTCTTCATGGTGTGGACAAGGAAAACTTTACCTTTTTGTAACATTTGTAACTATTATTCAGGGGGTTCTCAGTTTCCATCTTGACTGCTTTGTCACCGCTACTTTCAAGTTCAATGAACATATTCATGATAGCGGGAGGTACATCATTAAATAACCTGCATTCAGTACACAGACGTTTAATTTCATTTCAGTATCTTGGATTTAATTGTTGCAGATTGTTATGTAATTTACAGTATGTGGTCTCATGTTCATGACATATTAGTTATTATGCTGGCAGATGAGATACCTGTGATTACTTAATGTATTATGTAGGGAAAACTTGCATATAACAACATTTTCATTCTAACTTTGTGTACTTTGTAGGTTTTAGCATGTTAGTTTGTAGCTCACTGATACCAAGAATATTTTTTGTTGTAGCAGGAACAGATGATAGAGCTATATATATTTTTAGCTGCGCTGATTGGTATGTTTTGTTACTCTGCAGTGATGGGTACCAAATGTATGAAAGTTGCCCCAGGTGGAGTATTGCCCATTCCACTCTCTCATGTCATGTCATACTTATGGGTGAGACCTGTATGTCAGTCAAATCCTGCAGGATATGGCTATGTGTTCTGCAATAAGCCTATCATCTGGAGTCATGTCTCCCGACCAGGAGAAACAATGGCAGATTTAAGGATGTGCATTAGCAATAAGGATCAGTGTTTCAGGTGAGTCTCATACTTAATGTTCAGTATTATTTCTGTTGGAGGTTGGAACAGCGTAGTCGGTATAGTTACTTAGTATGGGCTGGACTGCCCAGGGTTTGAACCCTGTGGGGGTTAAGATTTTCCATACCTGTGTAGACCAGCCCCAATGACCAACCTGTACAATGGGTACCACTTCTTTCCCATTTTCCCAGGCATAAAGCAGCTGGGACATGGCATTGACCACCCTCCCCATCTAGCTTCAAGAAAGTGAATGGGTAGGCTTTACCTTTAGTTCCCCCCCTCCCATGTCTTCATGGTGTGTTGTAGGATGAATGCCACCTTATTTATTTCTGTTACATGAGACTGAAAGTCATATCAGAATTTTTAAAATTGTCAACTGGGTTGTCTTGTCTGTATGTTTTTTGGTAATGTATCAACAAACATGTTTTTTGGCAAAAGAGACACTGCATGGAATTACATGAGCCATGGTAGTACATTCAGTGTAGCAACTAGTCTATGGGCTACACAGTCTGGAAGTTTGAATCCCAGCATGGGTAAGTGATTTTTTTCTTCTCCAAATATCCAGGCCGGGTCAGAGGCCCACCCATCCTCTTATTCAATGGGTACAAGGGTTCTTTCCTAGGGGTAAGATGGTCAGGGCAAGATGTTGACCTCTGGCCTCCTTCTTGTGCCAAGGTTAAGAGTGATTGGTTGTGTATCTCTTCTCACTATATAACCTTCATGATGTGGACAGGGACAGCTTTACCTCTTTCTACCTGTATGGAGGTATACTTGCTGCAAGTCTGAACATATGCGGAAGTATAGTTTCCAAGATGGATGTGTTGTGGGATTATGGCTCAGCTGCATGAAGGTTAAGTAACAACCTTACAATAAAGTGGAATTGTTGTTTCTAATGTTGCAGGTTCTGTGCTGCCATTCACCGTGAAAACTTTCCTTATGAGCGGGTTTCTGATAGTTGGGTGCAACCTGCCCACACCATCACCCTTCTGAGTCCCATTACTATTGTGAATCTCTTGCCATATGATCTGCATTATGCCGTGAAAGATGCAGCGACAAACTGTGCGGGCCATATCAAACCAGGACAGTCTTCTTTACTTACACAGGTGCCACTAATAAAATGTGTTTTGTACCCCTCACCCTCAAAAGTTTGTCTTTGACAGAGGGATGTATTGTACATACTTATTGCAGCAGTTCAGTTTCTGGTATTTCGTCTGTTTTCACCTTTTAACAATGTGACCACAATGTAGAAAGTCTGTATTTTTTATGTAAATATTTTAAATATCACACATCTCACTTTACATAACCATCATAGACTTCTTTGATATTGTGCTGACATAGGTGTTTTGTTTTTATGTTGGACACACAGGTTTATGTTAGACATCAGTTTTTCCAATAAATACTTTCTGAACAAGCAAAGTAGTGCTGTGAACTAAGATTTGGAGATATTAAATGTATTTTTATGGGTAACTTGCTTCATTGTCCCTTTATTTACGTTTCTCTTATATCAGGTATTAATGAAAGATATTTTGGTTCAGAGATGAATGTAATTGAGACATTTTATTAAGTTTTTGTACTGTACGAATGGGTAACAGAACATGTGTAAAGTAGGGTCATGACCAAAGTTTGAAGTGCCCAACCAACATTAGGCAAAGATATCTTGTTTTGAGGCTTACCAGAATTTGTGAACTGTTTATGTTTGTGGGCTTTGGTCTGGGTCAAATGACCTGTTGTTGGAATTTTTTAACAACTTTCGTTGGAATTGTGCTGTGTAGAACTTAAAACATCTGTTCGTTCAAGTGCTGTTACTAGGTAACAGATAGGCATGACCTGTATATAAGGAATTTAATTTACTCTGCAAGGATGCCCAGCAGGCATAAAATCAAGCAGATATGCTGGGATTCTCTAGTTGAAGAAAAGTAATTACCAAAATAATTGTATTAAGAATTTATTTGAGTGTTGTTAATGACAGAATGATTGTCTGTGACAGGTGGATATCGAGAAAGTTGTGGAATTATGTTTTCATCTTGAAAATTTTTCCCATGCGGGTACGCTAGTGATTCCATTGACAGCAACCACGTTCAGCTCTGTGGTGCGGTTGCACGATGAGCAGAAAAGACGATTGTTTCTTCATGGAAATGTGGTGTGTCAGAGAGGAGCAGGTCTGAAAGTAAGAGTTAATGCACCTTCTAAAGATAGTGAATAAGTAAACTATTAGTATATTTTTATAGTGGTAATATCATGTCTGATTTTCTCATACATTTTTATCTTCCAAGCGTCTGTCATTTATGTGTGTTCCTGATACATTTTAATACTGTGCTGTGATAATGTAATGTAGTTTTACACTGTTACATTTATTTAGACATATCTTGTTAGTCCCAATGGGTTGACATATATTCTGTTTTTCTCTGAAAATGTGCATGATCAAAAAGGGCAAAGCATCAGCAACTTTATATCTTATTATCTTCCTTGGTCTGTAGTAAAATGGGCAGCATTCACTGTGTGTGGCTTCTTCATATTTTTTGTTACAGTGTTTCACATAGCTCACAAACCAGGGGAAAGAGTAAAGTTCACCTTTGGAACAGGCCATGAAGGCCCAGAGTGGGAGTAGAGGTATAGCTCTACATTTCCATTAACCTTGGTGCTAGATGGGGGGGTGGGTGGTCAACACCACACCCTGGCTGCTTTACTCCTGGGAAGGAGACCTGGTACTAGTTGTACAGGAGGCTGAGTGGGCCCCAGGGTGGGTCTGGACAGGCACAGAAAATCTCGCCCTCACCAGGATTCGATCCCCAGACCACCCAGCCCGTAGCAATTCACTGCACTGACTACACCATCCCAGCTCACAACATAGAACACAAAAAGAATTAATTTTTCTTTTCATAAAAATGGTGTTTATCTTCTTTTTATGTTTTCAGTTTGTTACTTGCCTCGCAGCACGTTCTAGACTTTTGTCCCTTCCTGCTGCTTCACAGTTTTGTTCTGTATTTTCCCTTTTGTGTGAAATCTTTCCTACCTGTTGTTCCCATCTTTATCTCAGTCTTCCTCTTGGACATTTTCCTTTCAGTTTCATGTTTCAAAACTTTGAGATTCTGTCCTCATTTATTTTTGAAATATATACTTGACCACCATATTCTGTTATTTGTCTTTCAGGGTGTGATTTTTATTAAGTGTGCTGAACATTTTTGTTTCTATTTTGTGTTCATTTTTAAAGTTTAGTTGATAACCCAATTGCATGTATTTTATTCAATAGGGATGTTAGAGCATTCTTTAATCTGTCTTCACTCTCCACCTTAAAATTCCCACCTAAACAGTAATATAATCTGTTTTTTCCCTCAGTTTCTTGTATTGTCTTCAGCATGTGCATATTTGTAATTTTTCAAAATGAATACAACATGCATCTGTAACAGTAGTTTTTATTTATTGTTGGTTGGCTGTTGGGCTGTATAAACATGTCTAACAACATATGTACATTTTGTTTGTCCCTTCAGGTGTCGGTAACAGCTCCATTCTGGATAATCAATAAGACAGGCCTGCCACTGGTGTTTCGGCAGGAAGGAGTGCCAACAGAGGCAGCAGCTGGTCAATTTGAAGAACATGAAGTTGCTCGAATGGTTGCACCACTATTGTTCTCCTTTGCTGATCATGAAGCTAGTCCAACTGTAGTGGCTCGTGTTGGCAGTGGAGTGCATCCAGATGGAATACCACAAGTGAGTTTTCAATAATTTGCACCAGTTTGTTGCTGGCGAATGAGTGATCAGTTTACTGTGCGTTGTAACAGACAGCAGGTAACAATGCTTTGATCCTAAAAAAATGAAGTGAAAATGGAGGGTAAGATTCAGAACCCAGTTCTTGTAACAGTGGGCTGTCCAGTTGTCACTTCAGTGTGTTGCATCCAAGTTTGGACTTAGAATTTTTTTTTTTTGGCTTCTGTTCTTCCAGTTTTGTACAGGCCATTTGAGGTGTTTACAAGGTGGTGCTTACTTGTGTCCTCAAAGGCATCATTTGTGTTGTCATCTCTACCTGTGTCTCAGGCTAGTAGTTGTCATCCTGTCATTACAGAGGCCTGGGTTCAGTCCCAAGCCATTCCATGTTGGATTTGTGATGGACACAGTGGCACTCACATAGGTCATTATAATTCCACCAATGGTTCATATTCGTTTGTTCATCCATTAATTCAATTATTCATTCCTTCAGTCATTTGTTCATTCATTCTTCCATCACCAGTGGTGTGTTGTCGTGGCAGTCGATGATTAAGGCAACACCCCAGGGGCATGCAACCCACGGCACAGTACCTTACACATTGATGTTTTGTAGGGGGGATGAGGTGGCACAGTTGGTTGAGGCACTGTTCCAGAAGGTGGAAGGTCACAGGTTTGATTCCCGTTTGGGTCATTGGAATCCATCATTGAAGTAATCCTTCTGGCTGCACTATGACCCTGGTATTGACACAGCCTCTAACAGAAATGAGTACCAGGTCTCTGCTGGGGGGTAGAGGTGGCCAGTGCGTAGGGCTGACAACCTTGCTGCCTTCATGTGCAGATTGTCAGAAATTCTGGGAGCCTTATTCTCCTGGAGCCCTAAGGGCCTGTACAGGGATTGCCTTACCTTTTTTCAGTTTTCTGGAGGTGGGATGCTTCATGAAATTGAAAGATAATTGAAAATAAACAAATTCAACAGAGTGTATATAAGACCACCCTTTTTTTGGATGTATGGTATTGTAGACCAACCAGCTGCCCTTACTGACATGATGTTTGCTTTCATTACACAACACATCGAATGTCTGTCTCCTTGGATTGGTCACACATATATAAACCTCCACAGGAAGTGAGGGGGAAGGAAGGATGAGTTATGTATTACTGAGATGAAGGCATAGGGAATAAGGTGTGGAATTCTGAGGCGTCAAATGGTCAGTGGTAGCTAATGGTGAGACACTAGCTAACAATAATGGAATTACGACTTTCTTGAAGAGCTGATACCATACCTACTCTGCTTCTGTCTCTACTATGTATTCATACTTTAGAGGGGAAATTTTAGGAAAGAGGACTGTATTACTTTATACTATAAGATGCATGTGGATTTTAGGCAGAATTTATATTGTACTCCAGGAAATGCCATAGTTACAAAAAGTACTGTTAAAAAGAATGTTCATAGAATGAGTTCAGTTAGTAATAAAAGAATTTTTAAAGTGACCTGAGAGGAGCTATAAAGAGAAAGAAGGATTTTGTTTTGTGACACCAGCTGAACATAATGCACAAGGATGAATGGTGTTTTCTTCAGTTATTTTAATTGTATCTGGATATTAACACGACAAGTAAAAGCTGTTTTATTATTGCAGTCTGCCATAAAGGGATCATCATTGGATGAGAATACACAATATCTTCTTTTCTCTTACAGTGGTGTCAGCATTTCCACTTACACAAGGGTGTACAGGTGCGCCGTCTGCGTGTGTCGTTACGTGATTCCCGCCCAGATATCATGTATGTGATAGGGATCAACGTTCATCCAGGGAGAGGTCGCTACAGATCAACTAATATCGTCACACTCTCACCAAGATTTCAGTTACATAATAAATCTACATTCCAACTTCAGTTCGCCCAACGCTGCTTTGCTACAACTTTGGTGAGTTTGTCATTTTCAGTCTGTGAAAATTACATTTCCAATGTTGAATGATGAACAAGGGTAGTTGATTAACTGAAGCTGACACTTTAGCGGCTGGAGTACCTAAGTAGAACTAAGACAGCGACCACGCTGAGGTGCTGGAACTGACATATGTGTACAAAGATGGTCAATTTAGGAGCTGGAATCGTTGAACAGGAAACATGAAGTTTACAGTAGCATGGGTCTTGGACCAAGGACCAAGTGCAAGTTCTGCCAGGTTAAATTAGGCCATGAGTGTTTCCTTTCATATCGTTTTCAATTCAGTGTAGTATTATTTGGCTGTTTGGTACTCTGTCATCTCATTCATCAACAGTATTGTTACATGACCACAAATAGTTGTTGACCTGTATCTTTTATCAGCAGTATTTGTTTGGCTATTTTAAACATTTTAACCTATTGTAATTACACACTTAATGCCTTCTGCTCTGTTTTTGTTGATACTGTTCAGCGTATAAAATCAAAATCATATAAATCATTATGGCATTGACAAGATTTTGAGAAGTATTGATTTACCATTCTCTGTTAGTTGAAAGTAGCACCTGTGTCCATTCTATAACAGGCACTGCAGTTGTTAATTTTGTATCATTTAGAATGATCCAGGTGCCCAAGCTACATACCTGAAAGCTGTTCCTGATTGCTGCTTACCATTCCACTGGCCTCGTCTTGACAAGGAGCAGTTGTTATGTGTGCGACTGTTGGATGTTCCAAACTGTCTGTGGTCTGGCGGATTTCTGATTGATACTAATGATTCCTTGCACATTAATGTGAGGTCAGTATGTTAGCATTAGCTTATTCTGGAGACAGAATAAATTTCTTTTAATTGGCTTCTGTAAATGGAAATAAACACTAAATTTGAAATTTAAATTTTATGATTTAAAATCTAAGTGGGAAAGAAACTTTATTTAGTCAAATAACAGTAGACAGAGAATTCAAAATATCATGTGTTCCTGCAAGAGTTTTTAGTAGAATTGTTGTAAATGCATTATTTGATGCGATACATTGTACCTGACTCAGTGGTGAAATATGTGTTTCAGCCTCTGTGAATATTTCCTGAATGAACTTCTGTGTGTAGTTAACATTGTCTTGCTGTGGGCCGTGCAGTGTGTACCATATGTAGAGTAATATCTTTATCGTCAGTGCAGTCAACCTCAAATCTTGCAGTCAGTTAAGGATCTCTGTCTTTAGGTGGTTCATCCCCATTGTGTGCACTTACAAGTATTAAATGATATAAGGTATATATAACTTATATACCTTATATACCTTATATCATTTAATACTTGTAAGGATCTCTATTTTTGCTTGCCTGTTCTTAAGATTTTAGAGATTTGACTCTCTGGCAAGTTAGAATTCAGAATTGTGAAGGACATACAAGAAGTAAGGTTCCAAAGGTCATGAAATAAATGACCTGTATTTAATAATGATTGAGTGTGACATTTTGTCTTGACTTCTTTCTGTTTTCTTTATAGGGATATTCATGGCAGAATGTACTTCCTTAGGGTAGAAGTGGTTCTTCAGGATGCAACATACTTCATTGTTTTCACTGATGCTGACACCATCCCTCCTACAATACGCCTAGACAACTACTCAGAAGTGCCACTACAGTTTCATCAGGCAAGTATCAAAGTATACATAGTACTGTGTACAGCTACATTATTTTTATGGTTTTTGTAATGTTTATGATACCATTAAGTGTGATAGGTAGGTACCATAATTACTGCTATCCTCATGTCAAGGACTGTGGTGCTTGGAATTAGTGGGTTAGTCCATTCATTTTAGATTTAACTTGTGCTTAAATTAGACTGTATTGTGATTTTTCAAATCCTACAAGGGTTAGTTTAACATGTAGTATGTTGTAATGTTTTTTGTAATAAATTATTGACATGTTCTGTTTTCTTTGGTTTTTGATGCAGAGTTGTGTAACGTCCGAGGGTCTGCTGTCGACAGTCCGACCCCACTCGTCTGTGCCGTACGCGTGGGATGAACCGACGTTACCACGTAGTATTACTCTTGTGGCTCCAGGGGGAGCCACAGCCTCTTATGACATGAAATCCTTAAGGGAGGATCATGAGGCCCAAGGCCTAACATATGAAAACTTTATCTACATAGCTTTCACTGGAACATTTAAATCGTAAGCATATTTATAGTGGCATTGGATCAAGTATAAGATAACACATGGAATTTTGGGAGAACTCACAAAACATCCTCTCCTGTTCCATAGACTTCTGTTACAGCACACATTTTATTATATTATAATTGTATTTTTTTATTTGTTTGAGGAACTGGATTAATTAAGGGGTCTATAAGTTATGGTCATCATGTATGAATTTAGAGTTTATGTCATTGCCATTTTTATAACTATTGACTTACAAACATTTTCTGTGACTGTTTTGTTCAAATTGTGTAGCAAATATTGTAGGTCATGTCATGGTATCTGAATATCTTACTATAAATGTGGCATGATATTGCAGAGCCATACTTCAGAATTGTATGAGAGTGGTATTCCATAATCCCCTGCATGATTCTGAAGTTAAATCAAGTTTTTTTATGTGTTTTTTGGAGGAAAAAAAAGATGATGGTGGTGATTTTTTAGGGGTGATGCACACGAAATGGGAGCAACAAGTTCTTGTTACAACCCATTAGATGTTGAGAGTCAGCAGTTAGTACTAGACGTACCTGAAGGAACTAAAGTCATTCTGAACCGAAAGGAGCAAGGAGCTCGTTCACAGTTGTGGCGAATGACAGGAGAAGGACAACTCCAGCATGAAGGCAGCAGCCCACCAAGAGACCCACGTTCCAAATACAGTGTTCACTCTGGTGACAGAATATGGGTATGTTGCAAGTGTTACAGACTTGGCCACTTACAGCAAATATTTCTGCAAGTACTGGTTTGAAGCAAAGCAGTATACATTACGTGTATGTATGAAATAAGAGAGATTTAGTAGAAGTACAGGAGGTTAGGAGTGAGACAGATGTCACTGAATCAGCAGAGGATTATGCATTTTGCTGTGGGAAAGGCAGTGAGGTTTATCAGTTATGGACAGTATTTTTTGTGCATAAGGCAAGTATGAGCCATAAAGTGAAAAGAGCCTACAAGTCATATGTAGGTCTAAGAGGTTGCTGGTGTGATATTGGAATATGCCATTAGGAAGGTTCAAGAAAACCAGGAAGGACCGGAATTTATTGGGGCATATCAGTCTGTGATCTGTGCTGATGATAGTAATTTATTGTACAAAACCATATACCATAGAGAAGAACATATATGGTGTATTATACTCTTATTGTGGCAATTGGTTTAGAAGTGCAGACAGAGAAAAATCGTATGTTGTAGGTTACTCTTTCCTGGGATTTGTCAATGAGTAGTCCGGTATGTATTCACTGGCTGTTCAGAGGAATGTGCTATCTCTGTCATCAGGGTGGATGAACAGGTTGTGTGGCATCATTCACCATGACAGTGGAGGCAGTAAATTACTCTGAAATGACAGTGCATCACCAGAATGCAGTGAGCATTGTGGCCGTCTCCACAAGAACCTGGAATCGGTCATGAATATATGTTCATGTCTCATTAACATACTGCAGGAAAAAATCATAATACGAGGGTAGTTAATAAATCCTTTGAAAATACTTGGAAAGGAAAGGTAAATCAGTACATTCCTTAGGAAATGTAGAGCAGATTAAATTTGCAGGGCGCTTGCTAACATAAGTTTCAGAATCGTTCATCTTCCAGTTTGTTCTCAAAGAATATAAATACATAAGGTGACAGGATTTTACATAAAATGTTTGTATGACATTGGACTCTGTATACTTGTGTGAAATTACAGTTGTTAAAACTATATTGTTTATCTTGGCTGTTACCAGAACTGTGCTTATGTATTTATGGCATTTCTGCACTGTGGATAGTGATCCATTTTGAATAGTTGTGTTGCATCTTTGTGAACTTTGTGTCACATGTACTGTGTAAATTATCAACATATTGCTTTCAGGTACTTGACATTGCTGGGCCTGCTCCACAACCAACGCAATATGTCAGTCTTATTTTACGACGGCCTGATAAACGTCGCAAGTCTACACAAACTTGGCGTTTCACAGAAGATGGACGTCTGTGCTGTGCACACAATAACATGTATGTCCAAGCAAAGGATGGTTTCTTTGGCTTGCGTAAAGGTAAGTATGTTCTCTGAAGGCTGTCATTTCACAACGTACTGCCTCTCAATATGTGTAGTCTCAGTTTTTGGATTTGTGTCTCAATGTAAGCTTCAAAATTTTTTATTTCTTACTGCAGAAAGTCAAGCCTCATATTGCACTCCTGTGGGTACCTGATTGTCTTGGGTAAAATTGTGGGTTGTCATTTAGAGCCTTCTGAGTTTCATTCCTTGTTAGATGGATCGTCTGCTCACAGATCTAACCCTTCCTGTCTACAAACATGAACCTTTTGCATATGTGGAAATAAGAAGACCCCTCTAACTTGTTCCCTTCATATTTAGATCTCATGTTAGGCTCTAGTCCCCTTTTGCTGACCACCATTCTCATGATTGCCTGTCATGGGTGGTAACAGAATTTTTCTTATTGGTTCCCCTCACCTCATTAATGGATTTCACTGGGCCAGAAAGGTCAAACTGATGATAATCTGGAGGCACTAGACAAAGAAACAAGGAAAGTGCCACTTACTTGTTTTGGTACTTCATATGATTACCATTGCGCAGTAGAATGGAGCATTCACTGAGGCCTTTGCCCTTCTGGGATGTTATGCAGCTTGTGTTGTTAGTTGCTTACTGACATTTTGGGACAGCCTGTCGGTTGCATCTTCAAGGGTCAAGCAGTCCAAGAAGAATACCAGACAGCAGGTGGATGAGGTGGTTCTGTTTTTATATAGGAAACTGTGTGGGTTGTTGTTGGTTCTCTGGGAGTGAAGGAGCCATTCAGGTTTACTAGATCGTGAAGCAGCTAACAGGACAGCGGGTGGGTGGGCAGTG
>JGI20166J26741_10300004_pt1 | contig 16496 bp, 8 predicted proteins | sample TergutCu122P5_FD_26741 | JGI IMG/M metagenome (IMG submission 26741)
ATTTTTATATAATTTTAATGCCGGAGGAAGGATGCTTCCATTAATTTGGTGGGATGATTCTCAAGTAAATTTTCCTTTTCGCAGTTTTGGATTACCCGCTTATGTGGATTTTCGTTTGATTGGAGGAAATCGATACGAGTCATTACCAACCATCGGATCAGTGCTGGGAGCTTCATTAATCGGTATCGATAAAAGCTCACAGGATAATAATGATTATGTAACCATGCTTCGTCAATTTTTCAATAAAGCGAATGGAACAAATTTAATTTTGAACAGATTAGACCAGAGAACCGGAGGTTCTTTTTGGTATGAAGTATGGCCGGCAGTAGCATATAGTATGGTTGTGGACTTATATCCGGCAAAAGAGGAGATGCAGGAACCGATGAAAACCACTGCCGAAGTTTGGATAGGAGCAATTAATAAACTTTCGGAGGGAAGAGATTATCCTGATTTTAATTTCACCGCTTTCGATTTTAAAAATTATAAAGGATACTATAACAATGTTCGGAGAGAAACGGAAGCTGCTGCCGGTCTGGCTTGGCTTCAGTATATGAGTTGGGTGAAGTTTAAAGAGGATAAGTTCTTGAAATCAGCCAAAATGTGTATGGTGTATTTGGAAAATCTCCCTGCAAAAGATGGTCCCTATTATGAAATCCTGATGCCATACGGGGCATATTTAGCAATTCGAATGAATGCCGAACTCGGAACCAATTATGATGAAATGAAAATGCTTAACTGGTGCTTCGACGGAGATAATACTGACAGAGACGGCTGGGGAGTAATTCATGAGCGATGGGAGGAATATGATGTTCATGGTTTGGTGGGGCAAAGAAAATGGGAACAATACGCTTTTGCAATGAACACCTTCTCTCAGGTAGCTGCATTGGCGCCAATCGTTAAATACAATCCGGCTTATTCGCATTCCATTGGAAAATGGATCCTTAATGCGGCGAATGCCTCTCGTTTGTTTTATGCCGACGAACACCCGAAAAACAGGCAAACAAGCGCTGTGTGGCAAGGCGATCCCGAACATGTGATCTGTTATGAAGGAGTAAGGAAAAAAATAGATAATGTGAATGGTTTCGGACCACTAATAGGAATTCTTGCGGAAAAAGGACCGTATGCAGTCGGAGATCAGGTCAAAAACATGTCAGCAATGACAGATATTTGTCTCTATGGTTCGGCTTGGGTAGGTATGCTGGCATCGATTGTAGATACAACCAATGTAAAAGGAATATTGCGACTCAATTGTAATGCGACCGATTTCTTTTCTCAAAAAGACTACCCTGTATATCTTTATTTCAATCCGTATTTTGAAACGAAAGAAGTTGTTCTTGAAGGAATTGACGGACAGGTTAATATTTTCGATTTGGTTTCAAAGCAATATGTTGGTAAATCGGTATCCGGTAAACCGGTTATCAGTATCAAGGGAAATACAGCTATGACCATGGTATATATTCCTGCAGGTGCAAAAATAACAATTAAGAAAAATCAATTATGGGCGAATAATCAAATTATTGATTTTAAATATAAATAGAATTGTGATACAATATGAAGAAATTAGTAATTTTACTTGCAGCGGTTTTTTGCATAAGTAATTCTTATTCACAAAATCAAGATTTGATACAATATGTAAACACTTTACAGGGCTCATATAATACTCCTGAGTTTTCTTATGGTCTTTGTTCTCCTAATGTAGCTCTCCCGTTTGCTGTAAATATGTGGTTTCCAATTGACTTTTCTTATGTTAACAAAACAGTAAAAGGAGTGGGAGGAAGTGATTTTTCATTAATTCCGTTCATAAGTAAGACGGATATGAATGAAAGAAAATTTACCTTGTCTTTCGATCCGGAAACAGTAATTGGAAAACCCAATCATTTTAAGATTAATGCGGATAATGGTATTTCAATGGAAATATCTCCAACCGAACGATGTGGCTTTTTTCAATTTACTTATCCTCGCTCCAAAGAAGCGTATTTGGTATTAAACGGACTTCGTAAGGCGAATATTTCTGTAAATGTTGAGCAGCGCAAAATAACCGGTTATGTCGATGGAGTTGATCAATATCAAAAACTTGAACGTCATAGAACTTATTTTATTTTGCAATTCGACCAAGCAGTTGTTTCGTATGGAGCATCTGACGAAACAGATCGAGCCGGTATGTATTTCGAATTTAAAAAAGGAACAACTGTTGGGGTTAAGGTAGCCGTGTCATTAATAGACATGGAGCAAGCTGAAGTGACTTTCAATCGGGAAATAGGTCCATATAATTTTAATGAAGTAAAAGACAAAGCCGGTAAAATATGGAATGACCTGTTTAACAGAGTTTTAGTAGAAGGGGGAACTTTAGAGCAAAGAAAAACATTTTATTCCTGTTTATATTGGGCAAATCTTCGTCCTGCAAGGAAATATGAAATAGACAAAAATGGGGAAGCCCATTTCAGCTACAATAATAAAGTACATGAAGGGTATTATCACTACAGTCCTATCTTGTGGGATGCCTTCCGATCGCTTATGCCTTTGCACAACCTGCTCAATACATCTGAACAGAAAGTGTACTTGCAATCTCTGCAAAAGATGAAACCTCTCACAGGTTGGTGGCCCAACGGTCATGTGATGATTGGTAACCATGCAATATCTGTATTTGCAGATGCTTGGGCAAAAGGTATCCGTACATTTGACCCTGATAGCGTATTGAAGTTTTATCATCATGAAGTAACTCATTCCAAATTGGACAGTATCAACAATCGTGAATATAATATTGAACATGAAAGAGGATTTGGCAGAATGGGATTTGAAGATTATTTTTTGTTAGGATATATTCCCTATCCGCAAAATACAAACAGAGTAATGGAAACAACTGCCAAAACCTTGGAATATAATTACGATGATTTTTGTGCCTGTCAATTAGCGAAAATGACCGGAAATAAGTTTTGGGAAGGCGTATTTGCAAAACAATTGTATAATTATAAAAATATGTTCGATCCCTCCGATCGTTTTATGAAAGGAAGAGACAAAGAAGGGAATTTTCAAAGGAATTTCAATCCCTACGAATGGGGTGGGCCGTTTGTTGAAGGAAACGGATGGCAATGGAAATGGTCGGTTTTCCATGATGTGCAAGGGTATGCCGATTTGATGGGAAGTGACGAGCAGTTTGCGAAAGATCTGGATGCCCTTTTTGAAGCTCCTGCCGATTCTGTACTTTTTGGTGGGTATGGATTTATGATCCATGAAATAAACGAAGCAGTTGCTAATGGGATAGGTCAGTATGCGGGGGGCAATGAGCCTTGTTTCCATGTACTTTATCTTTATAATTACGTGAGACAGCCATGGAAATGCCAATACCTTCTGCGTACCTCTATCGCTGAACATTATAATTCCGGTCCAAAAGGCTTTCCGGGCGATGAAGATAGAGGCGCCATGTCGGCTTGGTATGTATTAAGTACATTAGGGTTCTACAGTGTAACACCCGGTGTTGATCAGTATACAATCGGTAGCCCTCTTTTCAATAAAGTGACTATCACTTTGGAGAATGGGAATATATTTACCATTATTGCAGCTAATAACAATCGCGATAATGTTTATATTCAATCAGCGACATTGAATGGTAAGCCGTATTCAAAGAATTGGATAAGCCATGCCGATATTTTGAATGGAGGTGAGTTGAAGTTCGTCATGAGTAATCAACCAAACAAGCAAAGGGGGATATTAGACGAAGACAAACCATTTTCTGTCAGTCGTTCAAGGTAGAAACCGAAAATACTTCTGACGACAACGGATGAACAGTCTATTTGTGTGTAATTAAAAAATTTATGTGTATTTTTAAAAATTATTTTTCAAATTTTAAATTCAAAGTAAAATGAAAGCATCAGTATTCATCAGTTCATTTTTGATAATAATTTCATTATCAGCATTTGGAACAAATCAAGGTTCTTCGGAAAGTCCAACAGCGGCTTCAATAATCGAGCTAATCATCCAAAAAACAGCGGCACCCAGGTTGCAAAACACAGTCGATGTTATTAAAGAGGGCAATCCGGAAACTCCTGTTACAGGAATCATCACCGCCATGTTTGCCACCATGGACGTACTAAAGGAAGCCGTAGCCAAAAAATGCAATCTGATTATAGCCCATGAGCCGTTGTATTACAATGCTGTGGATAATAAAGAAACATTTGAGAACGACCCTGTATTTCTTGAAAAACAGAAATACATCATTGACAACAAATTGGTGATTTGGAGATTTCATGATTATATTCATCTAATGAAACCCGATGGCATAGGTATGGGAATGTTAGCCAAACTTGGATTTGAAAAATACAGATTTAACGAATCGCTCAACAGGTTTATCATTCCCGAAACCAAATTGGAAAACTTGTTGCAGGAGTTAAAACAAAAGTTTCCGGAACATGCTTTCCATGTTATCGGAAACCCTTCTATGATGGTTTCGAAAATTGCCTTTGCCGCCGGAGCGCCGGGAAGCCCCAGGCAAATCAGCGCTCTTCAGGATAATGATGTAGTTATAGCCGGTGAAACGGCGCAATGGGAAACCTACGAATACGCACGCGACGCCGTTCAGCAAGGGAGAAACAAGGCGGTTATTTTCATTGGACATATTAACTCCGAAGAAGCAGGAATGGAATATTGCGCCACTTGGTTGAAGAGTTTTATCCATAACCAGCCCATCTATTTTGTCAGTTGCGGTTCATCATTTTGGACATACTGATAAGCAATTGAAATATTAACATATTAAATTATATAAATCATGAAACAGGTAACAACAACAGGAAAAACAATGAAGTATTTATCGACCACACTGTTTGCAGTGCTTATTACAAGTGCCATGCTGTTTGCCCAGGAGAAGCCGACTGTTAAAATCAACGTGCAAGTCAACAAACCCGGGATTAAAGTCGCACCGTCGCTTTATGGCATTTTTTTTGAGGAGATCAATCATGCCGGAGAAGGGGGGATTTATCCCGAACTGGTGCGAAACCGGTCTTTTGAATTCAAAGAAAAGACCAGTTACTGGACGATCGGCAGCAAAGGAAATGCCAGGGGAAGCATGACGATGGAACCTCACGACAAGGGAAGCGAGTATAATAAAACCGTTTTGCGGGTCGATGCCCGGACGCAAGATAAGAGTCTGTCCGTCATCAATGAAGGCTACTGGGGTATTCCACTCGAACAAGGGGCGACTTACAATTTGATAGTGCGTGCGAAAGGTTCGGATAGTGTTAAGCATCTTACCTTGTCTCTTGAATCGTTTGATGGCAAGATCGTTTATGCGACAAAAGGACTCAAAGTCGGTGACGATTGGGAAACCCTCACAGCGGAGATCACTTCGAACGCAACTGATCCGAAAGCGAGACTCGCGATTACGACTACGGAAAGCGGTACATTTTGGCTTGATTATGTTTCGCTGAAACCGGCGAAAACTTACAAAGGGAACGGTTTACGCACCGATTTGATGGAGATGCTTGCGGAATTGAAACCGGCGTTCGTTCGTTTTCCGGGTGGCTGCTTTGTGAACGGCAACACCGTGGAGGATGCGTCGCGATGGAAGAGAACGATCGGCGATCCGATAGACCGTTGGACGCAGCCAAACGTTTGGGGGTATTATTCGACTAATGGTCTCGGCTATCACGAATACCTGCAAATGTGCGAGGATTTGAATGCCGACGCGTTGTTCGTGATTAACTGCGGAATGGCTCACGGATGGGCTCACACGAGTTACATCCCGATGGATCAAATGGACGAATTCGTGCAGGACGCTCTTGATGCCATTGAATATGCGACCGGACCCGCCACCGGTAAATGGGGCGCACTTCGCGCGAAAAACGGGCATCCCGAGCCATTTTCATTGAAATATATCGAAATCGGCAATGAAAACGTCGGCCCGCGTTATTGGGAACGGTACGATTTGTTTTATGCCGCCATCCATGAAAAATATCCTGATATTCATATCATCGCCAATGAATGGAGAGGAAGACCTCCCCACACACAACCGCTCGACATCAGTGACGAGCATTATTACTATTCGGCGGCATTTTTTGCCCAAAATGCGAAACGTTACGATTCGTACGATCGCAATGGCCCCAAAATTTATGTCGGCGAATATGCGGTGACACACGACGGCCGAGGAAAGGCGAATCTCGACGCGGCCATTGGTGAAGCGGCATTTATGACCGGCATGGAACGAAACTCCGATGTCGTCATCATGTCGTCCTACGCGCCGTTGTTTGTGAACGTCAATAAAATTCCCCGGACATGGGATCCCAATTTGATTAATTTCGACGGCACACGGGCTTACGGCATTCCGTCGTATTATGTGCAACAACTTTTCGCCGTTCATCGCGCGGACATGATTGTTCCAACGGAAATCGTTGCCGATATGCCGGCAAACCGGGGTGGCGGTAAAGTGGGTGTCGGTTCTTGGGAAACTCAGGTGGAATACAAAGATGCCAAAATTGAAAAAGACGGTAAAACGCTCTATGAATCCAACCTTGCCCAAGCTCCGGAAGGTGCGATGCGACAACGGGGAGATTGGTCGTTTTCCAATGGTGTGCTTCGCCAGAATTCGATGGATGGCGATTGTAGTTATCTGCTTGGCGACTCCAACGGAAACGATTACATGTTTTCTGTAAAAGCCCGAAAAATTCAAGGGAAAGCAGGCTTTCTCATTTTGTTCAATGTGAAAGGAAGTGGCAGTCAGGTTGCGTTGAATCTCGGCGGCTTGAGCAATTCGCAAACCGCTTTGCAAAGCACGCCCGGAGGCGACCGGGGGAAATTAGTTGACATGAAAATCGACGCCGATCGCTGGTACGACATCCGTATTGAAGTGAACGGCGATACGGCAAAATGCTACCTCGACGGAAAAATGATCCTTGAGGATCGTATTCCCTCGTCGAAGATAGAACCGATTTATGCCGTGTCCGGTCTCAATGAAAAGCAAGACGAAGCGATCTTGAAACTCGTCAATTTTTCGGAAGTGCCTTATGCAGCGAATATTGTGTTGACTGGTGCGAAAAAGCTTTCTTCGAAGGCGAGCCTGATTGAGTTGACGTCGGAAAATGGAAGCGATGAAAACACGTTTGATACCCCTGAAAACGTTTCACCTCGCAATGAAACGATTCCTCTGACCGGACCAGCCATCAAGCGGACTCTTCCAGCAAAATCGTTGACGATCATTCGTGCGAAGATCAAATGAAGAAAAAGAAGTTAGCTATTCGTCCGACAAGACAGTAGATTTTTTCGATATCGTTGAATAACTAAATAAAAAATCATGAATAAGAGAAGAGACTTTATTATAACAGTATTCATGGCGATCATAGCCATTACATTTTTTACGGAATGCTCAACCGGTCAAAGCCCAGGAGGCATTACCGTGGATATGGCAGCACAAGGCGCAGATGTGCCCAAGTCCATGTATGGGATCTTTTTCGAAGAAATCAATCACGCCGGCGACGGCGGGCTGTATGCCGAACTGATCCAGAACCGTCATTTTGAAGACAATGAAATGCCGGAAGGTTATTATGTTGATGAAAAAGGACTTCGTCCTCCTAAAGTTATTAACCATCAAACCGGTAGGGTAAATCAAGGCGTTTTCAAGTGGCATAATCAGGAGCATCCTTCATGGTCTCTAATATTGAACGGAGATGCAAAAGCTTTGATGAAACTTACAAAAAAAAATCCTTTGGTTGCTATTGCTCCGGTTTCCATGCAGATAGATATTACAAAATCCGGAAGTGTTGCGCTTCAGAATAGCGGTTATTGGGGCGTTCCCGTAAAAAAAGGGGAAAATTATAAACTTCGCTTTTATGTGCGCCCATCTACTTATGCAGGCAATGTGGCTGCAAGGATTATTTCTGAAAATGGAAACGTCCTTGCCGAAAATCAGTTAGGTAAAGTTAAACCGGGCTGGAACGAATACAAGGCGGTAATGACCGCGAAAGAAACCGACTACAAAGGCAAATTCGAACTTGTATTTGACGCGGCCGGATCTTTACAGGTAGAGTACGTTTCGCTGATGCCGGAGAAAACATTCAAAGGACGCGAAAACGGTCTGCGCGAGGATGTTGCCCGGTTTCTTGCGGATCTTAAGCCTGCTTTTATCCGTTGGCCGGGAGGTTGCATTGTAGAAGGCATTACGCTCAACAACCGGGTTGAGTGGAAAAAGACAATTGGCGACCCGCTTTATCGTCCGGGACAATACAATGTCTGGGGATACCGTTATTCATACGGATTTGGATATGACGAATTCCTTCAATATTGCGAAGATATAGGCGCCAAAGGTATGTACGTGTGTAACGTCGGGATTGGTTGCCAGGGTCGCTCCGGCGATGCTTGCGACGACAAGGATTTACAATTCTTTATCGACGATTGTCTGGATGCTATTGAGTACGCCCTGGGCGACGCTTCAACAGTATGGGGTAAAAAACGGATAGAAAATGGCCACATCATACCTTATCCATTGCAATATGTAGAAATCGGCAACGAAAATGGGGGTAAATTGTATGACAAACGCTTCGATATTTTCTATGACGCAATAAAAGCTAAATATCCGCAGTTGACGCTTATTTCAAATCACGGTTTAGGAGATCCGAATACTTCTTCATATCCACGATTACCTAATATCGAAAAAACCGATATGATCGACCCCCACTGGTATGTATCTCCCAATAATTTCTTTGACAATACGCATATTTTCGACCGGATTCCCCGCAAAACCTATAAGATATATGCAGGCGAGTATCAGACTGGTGGAAACATGCTGGCGGCATTGAGTGAAGCGGCATTTATTTCGAGCATGGAGCGCAATAGCGACCTGGTTACTATGGCTTCATATGCGCCGCTGCTCCAAAACCGTAATGACCGCACATGGCCGGTAACCCTGATTCGGTTCGACAACCAAAAGGTTTTCGGTCGGTCGTCCTATTATGTGCAGAAAATGTATGCCGAAAATATGCCTTCTTATAACTTGAGGACTGAGCTAACAGGTAATACTTTGGTCAAAACGCAACTTCAGGAAGGCGTAGTTGGTTTCGGAACATGGGATACCCAGGCCGAATACAAAGATGTGGTTATTACCGATTCAAAAGGCAAGACGCAAGTGGCAGGCTCTGCTGACTGGAACTTCATTCAAGGAGATTGGGCTGTGGAAAATGGTATTGTGAAACAAGCCGGCGACAGGAATATGACCATGGCTCTATGGAAAAGTTCGAAAGTTGGCAGTGAATACACCCTTGAAGCCAAAGCGCGTAAAACAGGTGGCAGTGAAGGTTTCTTTGTTTATTTCGGAATGTCGGATGATGCAACAACAGGATATGTTTACAATATCGGGGGATGGGGCAACACGAATACGGCTTTGGAGAATGTAAAAGGCGGACGTACTGCAGGTGCACAAACTGCATTCGTGTCGCAAAAGATCGACAACGATCAATGGTACGACCTGAAGTTGGTGGTAAACCAGGATAAAGCAGAGCTTTTCGTAAACGATGTTTCTATTCAGAAATATGAAACTCCACCGCAGATGCTCCGTGTTTATTCGATTGCCGGTTATGATGAATCTGCCGGAGAAATAGTTTTAAAGTTGGTGAATGCCGAAGAAACGCCTTTTGTAGCCGGTATTTCTTTGAAAGGCAGTACGAAAGTTGGAAAGAAGGGTAAGATAATAACCTTATATGCTGACTCTCTGCAAGATGAGAACTCGTTTGAAGAACCGACTAAGATTTCGCCGGTTATTTCTGAATTTGAGGGATTTTCGAATAAATTCAAATTTACTTTTAAACCACGTTCGTTCACGATACTCAGGATAAAAGCGACAAAACAAATTGTGTATAAAATAAATAAATAAAATGAATGTATAACCTTTTAAAATGAATTGCCTATGATACTAACCGGTTGAATAAAAAAGAAAGCACGAAAGGCGGGGCCTTTTTTGCTTAATGAGTTATTAAAATGAATGGCTACTTTGTTCAGACGAGGTAGTGGTCAAAATAATTATAATATTAATTTATTAAATTTAATTTTTTTATGAATATATTAAAACAATTAGTACTCTTTTTTAGGAAAGAGAATCGAATTTCGATAAGAAAAGAGTTTTTTGTTGTTTTCATGCTGTCAATAATACATCTTTCGGCTTTAGCTCAGGGTATTACTGTTAGCGGATTGATTAAAGACAACAATGGCGGCACTATGCCGGGTGTGAGTGTAGTAGTGAAAGGTACATCTACAGGAACAGCATCTGATATCGACGGAAGATATACCATCACTGTTCCCGGTCGACAATCAATACTGCAGTTTTCCTACGTCTCTTATATTAGACAGGAGATAGTGGTGGGAGACAAGTTGTTTATAGATGTAACCATGATCGAAAATACCCAAGAGCTTGGGGAATTTGTGGTAGTGGGTTATGGTGTTCAGAAAAAAGCAACCTTGACCGGCGCTGTGGTTTCACTCAAAGGTACAGAATTGCTTACCACCAAGAACGAGAATGTTCAGAACATGCTCACAGGAAAACTTCCGGGTGTACGTGTTTGGCAAAGAACCTCCGAACCGGGCGCATATGATACTCGGTTTGATATTCGTGGTATGGGAACACCGTTGATTGTCATTGACGGTATACCCCGTACGATGGCTGAATTTCAGAGATTATCCCCTACCGATATTGATGACATAGCGGTATTGAAAGATGGATCGGCAGCCATTTACGGTGTTCGCGCTGCAAACGGGGTTGTACTGGTGACTACCCGCAAGGGCACCAAAAGCGCCAAGCCCGAAATGAGCTATTCCAGTTCATTTACCTTTCAGATGCCTTCGGGTATGCCGGTAGTTTCGAACGTTTTTCAGTACATGGATATTATGAACGATCATAGCCAGCGTAACATGATAAACGACAAAAACAGGTTTTGGTCACCTGAAAATTATGAAGAATTCCGAAATGGTACCAGAAAAAGTTGGGATTGGAACGAGTGGCTGTTTAAGGATATTGTACCCCAAACTCAACACAATCTGAGCGTTACCGGTGGTAATGACCGTACGACATATTATATTGGTGCGGGCTATTTTTACCAAAATAGCATTTTCGCAACCAACGACCGGAATTACCACAAGTATAATGTGATGTCAAATATGTCTACCAAAATCTTGGACAACTTGACTTTTGATTTGCAGTTAAGCGCTATCTCAGACCAAACGAATGCACCCAACCAAAGTTCTATAATGACTTTCCGCCAATTCTGGAGTATGAATCCGATTAATGGGCCTTATGCCGATAAGGATGAAACTTATACACTGTTTAACCAAGATGTGAAAGATGGCTTAAATCCTGTTTCGTTTCTTTACGCCGATCTGATCGGGTGGACCAAGAACGAAAAGAAATGGTTCGACGGTACGGCAAGCCTTACATACGATGTACCCTGGGTAAAAGGGATGAGTCTTAAAGGATTGTTTGGCTATAACTATGGTATTGAGGATTTTACCAGGTATCAAAAAGAGTATGACCAATTCATATACCAACCGGCTTCAGAAACGTATCAACGGTATACTCGATCATCGCCCAGCCTGTTTAGAAGAGAAAATTACACCAGGACGCAAATGTTGTCTCAGTTCATAATGAATTATGACAAGGTATTGAATAGCAATCGCATAGGAGTTACAATGGTATGGGAGTCGCAATGGCGTGCAGGTGATAACTTCTATGCGCAGAGAAACCTGGCTCTCCTCAAGCCTGCGTTATCTGCGGGTTTTGAAGCCGGGCAGATTGGTGGCATGAGTGTCAGTGATAACAACTTCTACCAAAGAAATGCTAACGCATTAGCAGGTAGGGTTAATTATGCCTTTGCCGATAAATATTTAGCCGAATTTCTTTTCCGTTATGACGGTTCATCCATTTGGGCGCCGGGTCGTCAATGGGGGTTCTTCCCAGGCGGATTAATTGCATGGCGCGTCTCTGAGGAAGACTTTTTCAAGAACTCGCCGCTCGGATTCATTCAGAATTTGAAACTTCGTGCATCCTATGCTTCTACCGGTAATGATGCATCGGCTATGTATCAGTTCATGGATGGTTACAGTTACCCGACGACAGGCGGCTGGCCCAGGGTTTTTCAAGGTGGATATGTATTTAACGGATCTTATGTCAGCTCAGTCAATAATAGAGGTATTCCAAATCCTTTCATCACTTGGTATAAGGCAAATACGCTCAATTTAGGTATAGATTTCGAAGCATGGAACGGGTTGTTTGGTTTCACGCTTGACTATTTCAGTCGTGACCAAACGGGATTATTAGCCACAAGATTGGGTGGTATTCCTACAGTTATCGGCGCCTCGATGCCGCAAGAAAATCTGAACAGCGATCGTAATTATGGTTTAGAATTAGTACTTACCCACCGGCAACGGGTAGGCGATTTCATTTATCGTACAAGTCTCATGGGTACTGTTGCCCGTCGTAAAAGATTGGATGTGGAAGAACGTGCTTTTGGAAGTTCAATGGATAAATGGTTAAATAGTCAAGCAGGTCGTTTACAGGGTATGTACAGAGGATATGGATATTTAGGTCATTTCCAATCATGGGAAGACATTTGGAATTCTCCGGTATATACCGGTCGTGGTACTCTTCCGGGCGATTATATCTATGAAGACTGGAATGGTGATGGTGTAATCGACGGCAATGATGTTCATCCCATGCGTTTCGCTGCGGATACTCCCTTGTTGAATTTCAGCATGAATTTCGGAGCTTCCTACAAACGTTTCGATCTTGCTGTTTTGTTACAGGGAAGTGCATTTGCTTCATTGCAATACGGAGAACTAGTGTCTTATGGAAATGAAACGATGGCGCATAGTTTGGACAGATGGCGTCCCGTCGACAACATGGTTGACCCGTATGATACGAACACGCAATGGATTAAGGGACGTTTTTCTTTTTGCAACAGCGATATGCGAGACAACTCAGGATTTAATGCTGAAAAAATAGATTACCTGCGTCTGAAAAATATAGAACTGGGTTATACTTTGCCTGAATTTAAGGGCTTCGATCTCCGGCTCTACATAAGCGGTTATAATTTATATACCCTGACAAATGTAATCAAAGTTTATGACCCTGAACATCCGGGTCTTAACGAAAACGGGGGCTTTATGTACCCGTTAAATAAAACGCTCTCATTAGGTTTAACTCTTAAATTTTAATTTAATGAAATCTTTATATCAAAATTTCAAATGTTTTTGTATCGCGATAATTGTATCCGGCGGTTTTTTGGTTTCGTGCGCCGACTTAAATGTCACATCCCCCACTATAAACGTGGAAGAAGAAGTATTTGCAAACCAAACTACCATGATGCTATATTTGTCGCGACTTTATAGTCAAATGCCCTTCGAGGATTTCAAGTATTCACCCGCCCGAGGGTTTTTCAACGACTGGATGTGTATTCCTGATGCTAACACCGGTCAATGCTTGAGTCGCGAGAGTAACTGGGCCATGACCGAAGAAGGTAACAGGGGGGGCGATGGTCCTTATTGGTGGAGAGCCTTCGCGTCTCTCCGTGACGCCAATATTTTGTTGGAAAATATTCCTAAATATAAGGATAATTTTTCCGAATCGTTCTACAATCATTGCATTGGAGAAGCATATTTTACACGTGCTATGGTATTTTATGCTTTGGCAAAACGATACGGAGGAGCGCCTTTGGTGACTAAAGTATTGAATTATCCTGTAATTCCCGCAGCTGAACTGGAAGTACCCCGTGCTTCAGAAGAAGAAACATGGGATCAGGTGTTGAGCGATTTCAACGAAGCCATCAAATACCTGAGCGAAACAAGTCCGCAACGTGGACTTGCCAATAAGAATGTAGCTTTGGGATTTAAATCCGAAGCCATGTTGTTTGCCGGATCTTTGGCAAAATACAACCGTGTCACCGGGACAGGAGTGAAAACCGGTGTGCGCGTGATTGGTTTCGATCCGGGAAAAGAGGCGACACTTTCGAAGAAATACTTCCGGGAAGCATACAATGCAGCGCGTGAAATCATGAAAAAGAACAGATACGCGTTGTACAAGAAAGCTTGGGCGCCTAACGACCGGCAAGCCCAGTACCAGAACATGGTGGATATGTTTTTCGATATTAACAGCGAAGAGAATATCATGATCAAGGAATACAGTTATCCAAATTTAGTGCATGGTTACGACTCATATGCATGTCCCCGTCAACAAATGGGTGGTGATGGTTATTCGTCATTAGCAAATCCAACGCTTGATTTTGTGGAATTATTCGACGGATTACCAAAAAATCCCGACGGAACAATTAAGGTATTCGATAAAGATAAGAATAGTTACAGTGAAATTAACGCTTCCTTCAAATACGTACTGTACGATCATCCTTTGGATTTTTTCAAGAATGCTGAGCCGCGTCTACGTGCATATGTTGTTTTTCCTGATGATGATCTGTTAGGCGAGCCCATTGATATCCGCCGGGGCATATACACAGGAGATGTAACCAACGGTATTTCCCCGTTAATGTGCGTCGACGGCATCATTAATTACAACTATTCAGGATTTCGGAATTATTCCAATGTGGATGCATACACCGGAAGAGGCGCTTTTTCAGAGAAGGCTCTTTACGCGGATCAACATTTTAATAATCGTACCGTTATGCAAAACATTCCATGGATGGACGGAAGAGACACTACGATTACTGCTTCGGGCAGAAGTGGACCTTTTAACGCCGATGCCGGTGCAGCACATACCGGGTTTTCTATCCGAAAATGGCTAAATCCAAAAATGACGCCGATGCAGCATTTGGAAGGTATGTCGACACAACCTTTCATTCTTATGCGCTATGCCGAGATTTTATTGAATATGGCCGAAGCAGCCTGCGAACTCACACTTGCCGGAGAAGCAGCTCCTGCCGGTGATAATTTCCAAGAGCTTGCCACAAAAGCCATTAGTGATATCAGGGAGCGTGCCGGCGCCGATCCGTTGGTTGGGCCCCTCGTCCTCAACGAAGATGGGAAAAAGATCATTCGCAGGGAACGTCAGAAAGAATTGGCTTACGAAAATAAAAACCTGTGGGATATACGGCGTTGGAGAACGCAGCATTCCGATTATGTCAGGGAATTTACCCAGACAGACGGCGTTTATTTCAGCGGATTGTATCCTTTCTATTCTACGAAGGCTAAAAAATGGTTCTTCGATGCGCGTTATGACGAACAAAACTGGCGTTTCCGTCTAACCGAAAGAGATTATTATTTTGCTATTCCGTCCGGTGAGGTTACTAATAGTCCTGTTATTGATCAGCAACCCGGCCGTTAAATTTTATTTTAATTACATTCATATATGAAAAAGTTAATATATTTTATATTGAGCAGTTTTCTCATCACATGCTTCAGCTCATGTGATTTGTTTAAACTTGATAATTTTGATCAGCCCGATCAAACCCTCTGGGGTGAAGTGGTTGACAAAGCTACCGGAAAACGGGTGTTGACCGACCAGGGTAGTGAAGGAATACGTGTTCGTCTCCTTGAACTGAGTTGGGGGGAATATCCTGATCCTTTCGATTTCTATTGCAAAAAGGAAGGAGAATTCCAGAATACCAAGTTGTTTGCAGGCACTTACGAAATACAACTCGAAGGCCCTTTTATTCCTTTGATGCGTACATATCCGGCAGGTTCAGGTATGACTAACGTTAATGAATACCAGACTGTCGATATCAAGGGAGGGACTACCAAAGTCAAATTTGAAGTGGAACCTTTCCTGAATGTTGAATGGGTAGGAGAGCCCAAAGAACTGACAGGCGCTCAAAAAGGTAAGATTCAGTGTAGCTTCAAAGTTACACGAGGGGTATCTGAGCAAATCTTCAGGGATAAAATTCAGCCCTTGGGCGGATGGAATAATAATTTCCTGGAAGTAAGGGATATTCGCGTATTTGTAAGTGAATCGGCAAGTGTGGGTTATCGCGATGGACGCGATACGCCGTATCAGGTAACTGAAAGCTTCTCCGGTAATGATTTCGTGACCAAATATGGATTTGGTAATACCATTACGATAATCACTAATGGTACTATTCCTGTAGGCCATACGATATTCGTCCGGGTCGGATCAAGTATCAGATACACAACATTGGGTCTCCAACGTTGGAATTACAATGAGGCGAAAAGGATAGATATAGCTCGATAGCCTTCAGCAGTTCATTTTATGGGGATATTTACAGACCTTCGGGTACAATGGGATATCCCCATATTAATGTAATCAGAGTAGACTAAATTGAAACAATTAAGCGACTATTTCAAATATTTTTTTTACTTTTGTCCTATATTTAAGGTCTGCTGTTAAACTCCGCTCACCCGCAAAGGCGTCAATGAGTAGCACATATTCATATTCCAACGAACCGCATAAAAATAAACCATTTGGAGTATCTTTTGTATATATTCCAAAACTGATTTTTCTATAAGACACGGGAGTGCCGCCCCCGCCAACTTGACGAGGTTGAGCACCATAAAGATGCCGGCAATCC
>JGI20166J26741_10301115_pt1 | contig 16494 bp, 8 predicted proteins | sample TergutCu122P5_FD_26741 | JGI IMG/M metagenome (IMG submission 26741)
AATAAACATGAGTTTTGCTACCTCTCAATTTTCACATTGCTATCTCTATTGTGGACTGAGAAAAAAAATGTGGGGCATTACTTTCTGAGCAACCCTTGTATATTAGCAGATCTATTGAATGAAATTTAATGTGTGATTCGCAGTTTGCTGGAAATCACCCATAATGAGCCTGCTATTTTTTGAGGATCCAACTTGTATTGAACTAATTGAGTGAGTGATTCCACACTGCGGGAATAGAATAGAATAGAATAGAATACATGGGGGGTGGACATTGTAGTGAACAGTGCACTTCAAATGTTGTAGATTTTTTTTGTACAGCCCTCTCGCATTCAGCAGCCCACACTTTGAACGAAGTGTGATATCCTGCTGATGGAGATATCATGAAAGTCACCAGGTTTTACAAAATGTTGACCAGGTGCCTAAATCTTATTGTGGCCTATGCCACACAGTCACAGAGAACATGTGAGGCCGTTGCAAATGCCTGTTGGCATCTACCACACCCGGGATTTCCTACTAGCTGCAGTCTGAATAGATGTCCGTTTAAATGATGGTGCCCTGTTAGTGGCCCCATTAGTATTCTTAGCTGATTTTGTCTCCAGTTGAGTAATTCCCAAACTGATTTTGCAGAGGGTCTTTTAAGAAATTCTGTAGGCTGCCTTTATCCACAAGTGTACTGCCAGTGCTCCTAACGTTTCATACTTGTCCACACCCTGATTCCTTCCCTGGGAACCTTTATACAGAAGTTCCAAAGGCAAGCGTAGGTTGTATGAGTGAATGTGAGAAGCCTTCCTGGCTACTTGATCGGCTGTTTCATTTCCATAAATTTCCATGTGTCCTGGCATCCATACCATTTGCATTCTGTTATGATCTGCCATTTTTACCATGGATTGAAGGCAATCCCAAACTAATTTAGAATTTATCTGGAAATTGTCGAGGGCCTTGATGGCTGCTTGCTTCTGCTGCCACACTATTAAGAAAGTACTGTACTGTATATTTCATGGAGTACTTATTCCTTGTCAGCCTATGTTGGCATTCTTGTATGCTTATTTTTTGTTAAATGGAATTTAAGTGGTGCATATTCGTGATATTTGAGAGAACTGAGCCTGGAAAGGCATTTTATATACTTGAAAATTCTCACCAAACGTATGCTGATCACGAACATAACACGGTCGTTCAGAGTAAATTACGTAGACAGTAATATTTTCCACAATGTACAATATAAATGGCCATCGGAATATCCATTCCTGATGTGGCATGGGTACGGAAATAAGTTCTGACTTTTAACTTGTCAAGTCATGAATGACTCTGCATGTACAGTCACTTTGGTTTGCATGCTTGAATCTGTTTATAAGAAACCCACATGTAACAAACTATTTTTCCAGCTGATAATTAATATTTTTGTTTTTCCAGGTGGCCTATGGTGGTGTGACCACTACAAAACGCAGCATCTCATCAAAATACTTTCCTTCTTCTGGTTCCCCTACAACTGTCCCACCACCATTCACAAGTATTTCTGTACCAACAGCACCACCAAAGATTGTGACTCCACCTACACCTCCATACACAGATCTATCAAGTCACAAATCTCTCCCACCTGCTCCACCTATGCATCCAACTACAGTCCCTCTGTTCACCCCACCCAAGGCATTATTTCCTCCCTCCTTTACAACTCCGGCACCTCATGAGGAACCATCATACATTCCCCCCATACGATCTTTCTTCACTCCACCTCTTCCCCCAGAGTATGCGAATCCTTTTGCTGATAAGCCAACCCTGAGGGGGAGTAACTCTGAGGGTGGAATTTCACAAGCAGGCAGGAGGCCAGTTCCACCACCAGCTAGGTCTCCATCAGGAAGGGATCGTATCCCTTTGAGACCACCAGACTTGGTGCCAAATTCAGAACAAGATGGAAGCGGGTAAGTATATATTTTCTTGACATGTTTTAACAGAAATACTACAGTATTTGCAAGACATTTCCTACTTAATCATTTGTAACATATAAACCCTTAGTTAATTGGTTCTAGCAGACAGTTGTTTTTAGTGTTTAAACTTTATTGTTCTAAGAGACCACACGTTGGTCTGTAACATATGCTGGCAAATGGCCTAGCATGGCATATACTGGTATCTGTTTACTTGGTAACAGTTTCACTGTCCTCACTTAGCCAGGAATACTCAGGCTATCAAGATACACAATTGATATTTAAATTCGTCTCCCGAAGGTTAAATGTCTGATGTGATGCACACTGCCAACAGGATATGGCTCTGTGCAAGTTGTATTGGCACAGAATGTTTTTTCTGCTTTTTCTTAGAGCCATTATCTTTCCGTGTAGTAGCGCATCAGTTTGTTCACTTAACCTTTAGGGTCCATGCATCCTGTATTTAGGACGGCATTGAAGGTCCTGCCTGGCTCAAGTGGCCTATATGTAGGACCGCCATTGCCCCTGCCATTTAAATATCTTACTCTCAGTGCCATGAAAACATAACAGGGGAATAAAATATAGCTTCATTCATTTTTTAACTCCACCATAAATATAATTTTTGGCCATCTTAACGTTACAGCCACTTTACCCCTGGGAAATAAACCATATACCCATTGAATAAGAGAGTGTATGGTCTCCAGAGATGATGTGGCTAGCTGTATTTTAATGGGTCAGTACATTTTGGCATGTATTCTACTGCCAGCTGAAGTTCTGAATATGTTGGCAGAAGCTGACTGGGTTTCTAAGTATCTATTCCGGCCATAATCAGTGGAAGGTACAGTTCATTGCGATGTGCTTCCATTTCAGAGACAGTATTACTGGCGGCTTATAAACAGCAGGCTTGTTTTGCATTGAGAAGGTATGATAGCCTATGTAGAAGGTGCCAGAAGTCGTTTCACACCTATATTGCATTTGTCTGGAACATCTGTCATACTGAATTGTTACATGTCTTTTCAAAATGATCAAGTGTGCACATGCATCTGTACAAGTGTGTGGGGGGCCGTTTCTAACATTTGCTGTAACTGTAGTAAATGTGAGAAATGTATTTTATTATAAACTGTCTGTGAATATGCTCAGCTCACTCTATATAAGTGGTGTGGGTAGCTTACAATAAAATTTCTCACATAGTTTGAAGTATTTAGACTAACTGAAGGAAGACTAGAATTACTAATAACCAGTGTGTGTCTTTCCTGAGTATTGCACTGTGTTACGTCCTTCTGCATCATATCTGGAAGGTTGGAGTTACAGTGAACTAAACCCAAACTGTCTGTGTGCTGATAACTAAAACAAAGGAAACCCCTGTTCATTACTTTTAGATGTTACTTGTCTTAAATTTCTTGATCAGATATCTCTTCTTCATTTACTTCTTAACTGTGGGAACTCCTGTGTGTTTTTCTGACACTGTCTATTGTTCCAAAAAAAAAGATAATATTGTGTTGCTATGCTGATTGTGTTAGCATTGTCTTGCATTTAGTCTGCTTTTGTACTGAGGAGGACAGAAGTTTATGCTTGACAAACATAGAGAGCTATAACTTATACAGTGGTGTGCTCTTAGGATAGTCAATGCAAGAATACATCTTGTGTGACCTCCCTAAGCAAAACCAGGAGCCCAAACTGAAATATAAGTGGAAGAAATTCAAATTTTTGCATCTTATAGAAATTTATTTTGGGTGTTTAGGAACTAATAATACTTACTGCATTTTCTAAAACATGCAGAAATATCTGTCATATTTCTCACAAAATGGTGCTTTTATATTATTTAGTCTTGTTTGGTTCATATAATATTAATGTTTTTTGTAAACTATGCACAAAAATTTAAATGGCTAGTGAAAAGAATGTCATACGCAAAGGCAGACTGTGGGCATTTGATCACATTGCCAAATGGTTAATATACAGCAGAAAAAAAATTATGTTTCTCCATTGTGATAATACTCACCTTTTGCCTTCTTGGCATTTTACATATTCAGGTTGTGAATTGAGGAGACTTCTTCCATATATGAAGTGCAGGTGTGCATATTTTGATTAATCTATCACAGACACTGAACAGGAGGTGTTCCTCCATGTTTGGAAGTAGTAGGGGCCTGACATCACTCACCCTAAAAACAAGCATGTTTTGAAGTGTTACAAAAGTCATCAGGATTTGACTTCTAATGGCATAAGAAAAGGAAACAGCTTTAAAATTTCTGATTCATTGGGTTTGGAACAGCATCTGGGCCTGTGGCTGTCATAAAAGCCAGGATATTTCTTAATAGTTGAGTGACTATTAACTTTTCACGTAGGACTGTTCTCTGTGGAGTCAGATGGCCTGAAACATGATAAATTAATGGTTCTTTTCCAGTGACATTTCATGATTTTCATAAAGACAATATTATTGCATCACTGAAGAAAATAATCCATTTATCTGATAGTTTTGCAGCTTGGTATAAAAGTTAGAAAATTCATGTCACTTTTACAATGCACCAGAGTGCCTTTGGAATGGCAGCAGGGTGGAATTTCTTTCCCACTTCCTTTGGGAAGTCCACATGCAGTGGTCTTAGTGGTACTCAAGACTTGCAAAAGAGGCCATATTGCAGTTACCTTGTTGGGTGAATCACCCACTGAAGTAGCAGTGTAAATAGTTGAGTGAAGAGTGGAACAGATAATTAACTTGTATTTAGTTCTATAGCTAAAGAAGGGATGTGTAAGTAGCTGTGCCCGGTCCCATTGGTATTCTGTGTGACTTGTGAAGAGGGTCACAATTTACAATTTCTGGTCAGAAGGCAGTCACAGATGGAAGTTTGGTGCATTGCTAGGATGTTAAATGATGGATGAAAAATTTGTTTCTCTTCAAAAAACTAAAGCCCATATTTTTAGCATTCCAGGGTCGGGTCATGTTCATCCTGAACAGTTTTACCCTGTCATAAATATTTGAGGCCTATCCTTTCAGAAGGCTGTGCAGCTTTCTGGTGTTCTTTGATTTAGTTCTGTAGACCTAATATGGCCAATTTTCGGGCTAGTGTAAGGTGACTACCTAAAATTCGTGAATTTTGGGAATATTGGGCCATCACTGTTTTGGAACTTCGATACTTAGATTGCTCAAAATTGTAGGGATGCTTATGTCCATTACCACAGTTTTTTACAAATTAATGGAGGCTGGTTGTGTGGCATATCGGAATAAAAATGTTGTACAAAAGGTTTTCATGGTTATTTCAACTTAGAAGATATCTATACTGAAAACAGAAGGAACCGCAGACTGAGTTGCAGCTGTTCAGAGGGTATTTTAGCACTGTGGGATACCGTAGATTTGTTTTTAAAGGGTATTAAAGTGTATTCTTTATATAGACAGGTTTCTGTGGAGAATTATGCTCCAGAGTGTCGTGTGTTATATTTGGTAGGCTTATGACACATTTAATTCAGTGACCCTCAATGCTGATGTGTGCCATTTTAATTTTTTCAGCTCATTGTCAGCCTCATCTGATCGCAAGAAACCGCTCAATACTCCAAGCTTCAATCGTTCTCCTGAAGCTCCGTACTCAGAGCTGGATAAAGTCCCTGGTCCCAGCCACCAGCGTCCATCAGTTAATGAATCTGATTTTGAGTTTGTTCCTATTCTTCATTACCCTTCTGTATCACGCATTCTTTCAGGAAGCAATGGTCGCAGGCCTGAAGCTCAACCACCTCCTGAGGTTCTCCAGAGGCTTAACCCACCAGAATCAAAACCTCCTCGTATGCCAGAAGTGTTTCCAAAACTTGCAATGGACCCATCACTTCCAAGAACATCAAAGAAAGATATCCCTCCACAACCAATGCCTGGCCCTGATATAGAGGCTCCTCAAATTAACCCAGTTTCTGCTCAGAACCCATCAAACTCTCTCGGTATCAACAAACCGCATTCTCCAAACATCCCGTCCAATACAGATTCTGTTATTGACCAGCATACTGAAGGAAAACCGGAACAGCTTCCGGATCCACAGCCACAGCCACCAAAGCTTAATGCTGCGGCACCTGACACACCAAATCCATCCCGAAGTTCAATTCGAAATAAGGCACCTTTTGCATGGGATGTTCATGTATATCTGATAGCGTCACTGTTCACAGTCCTTGCTATATGTTCCTTGGTGAACATTTTTCGTGTGAATATCTGTAAGCGTCTTCTATCACGTGGATATTACATCACCTTGCATGGTGTTTTGCTCATAATTGGCATCGTACGGTCTGTGTATCTTTTTTATGATGCTTACAATGTCAACAGATCCTTTCCTGAACCTATTTCTCACCTTTTACTGAATATTGTATTGCCACTGTTGACTTCAGCCTTTATTGTGCTATTTATGTTCCTTTTGTATGCTTCAAAAGTCCATATTTTCAGCCTTGGCCTGCAAAGGCCTTCCCTTGCAGGTGTATTTATAATATTGCACATTTTGTTGTGCATTACAATGGATCTTGCAACAGGGATAGATGAAAGTATGACGTATCTACCGCTCATTTGTCAGTCCATCTTCATTATATTGTGCATCTCCCTAGGGTTTGCCTACCTCTATGCCTATAAACATCTCTCAAAATCTGCAGCTGTTAGAAAGCAGGATAACATTTTTGGAAGTGGATTTACAAACATTACCCGCCCAACATTGGCTGTTGCAGTTCGGGCTACTTTAGCAACAGCATTGTTAAGCCTTCTGATGGCAGCTGTTCAATTGTATGGCATATTTGGACCTGACAATGTTGCAAGTCTGGCAAGTGACAAGACTTTCGGTTGGTTGTGGTGGGGTTATCAGTTCTCAGTGCGTGTCATAGAAGTGTCAATGTGTTTTCTCTTATCGTGGGCCGGGGTTCAGCCCCTTCGATCGAGTACTATTGAAGATGAAAAGGAATCTCAGAATTCTGGATTTGCTTTATTCCGTTGTGGCCAGTGTAATAATACTCCACAGAGCAGTGAGGCAACTGATGACATTTATCCTGCCGTCTGCGTTACTAATCAGGCTATTCATGACTACACAGTTCGAACAGGGAAAAAAGTCTATGATGACTCATTTCCTTTGAACAACTTGCATGGTGGACTTCCTTTACAGGAGTCCACAGTTAGCATTTCTACCTCTGAAAGACGCTCTTTGCGAAAGACTGGTTATGTGTCTACTAATGACTCACCATACCCTGTAATTGGAAGTGGTGCAGTAGATTCTCGAACCATGATGAAGAAATCTGGAACTTTGGATGTTGAAAGACCGGATTTTGATTCGCCATTCCCTGCCACAAGTGAGGTTCGGCATTCGTTAAAGAATTCAAGTTGCAGTGGTGGGGGTGGTAGTGGTGGCGGGGGAGGAACTTTAATATCGCTGAATGGTGACTGTGAGCAGGCAGCAGAATCTGTTGGTGGCAGTAGTGGTACTATGGAGAGGAGGCCAATGAAGAAATCTGGTACGTTGGATCCTGCTATTGGCTTCCCAGGCATAGGGACTTCAGATGTGAGGCGGTCCATCAAGAAATCCGGAACTATTGCATCATTGAATACTGAGAGAAAAACACCTGTAAATCAACACAGGGGTGGTACACAGACTTTATGTTCCACAAGAGAGTGTTCATCACCTTCCATGTTAGTAGCAGAGAATGGATTTGTACGGTTCAGGGCTCTTGCAGACCCAGAAGAACAGAATATGGAAGAGATGGTTGGAAGATAAAACTGACTTTTCCAAAAATATTACAGATCTTTGAAGCGTGACCATTTACAAATGACAGTACATTTGTGTGCAGGCAGAACCATGTAGAGCTTGGCTTTGGATTATCTTGAAATTTTGAGTATGTTGTTCTAGGATTTTGCCCATTCACTACTATATGCTACTGTAGTAGATTTGTACTTAGAACATCCAGTTTCAAAAGCTCTGCTATAATAATGCTGTTGACAGATACCAATTTGAGGAGTTAGTTGTTGGTTGGGTGCAAGCAGATAAAAGTGTAGCACCTGTGAAAACTTAAAAATGGTTTTGGTTTGAGGAATGCACTATGCCAGGCATAAAATTGAGGCTCACTATAGCATTATAATGAACAAAATGATAAACATGTGTTTGGCCTAGCTCATACAAAATGCACTGGTTAAGAAGTTAAATTATGATAATCTAGTTTTATTGTTCTAAATTCTGAAAATCTTAAAAACTGACCTACGTCTCTGGAAGTATAGATCTTTTGAAATGATAGGAGTCCAGTCACATTCATGAAATACGGAAATTTCATGCTGTATTTTTTATTTTATGCTGGTTTTTTTTCTGTTGTATATTATTTTGGCAGTAGTTTGTGACACTACAGCTAATTATAGGAAATTAAAAATGGAATTTAAAATCTAAAATCTTCAAAATGTTAATATGAAAATTTCCCCATTTTTGAAGGCAGATGTACAACTTATAGTTTTCTTTTCCTGCTGCCCCATGAGAGTTCCCACTTTTGTTTCCTCATTTTTTTATTATTACAGTTTGTGTAATGTTTTACATAATTTTAACAGTATGTGAGAGCACATAGTTGTACCCTGTCTACCTGTTGCAGTAGCAGTGAACATGTTTTGTACATCTTATATTCTGGTAAGACCCAGCACCAGCACTAGTATGTAGTGCTGTGTTTTATTAGGCACATTTAATGCTCTACTGTTGGTTACCATGCTGCCTTAATAATTGGGGATATGTTCTTGTTCAATACACAATGGAAAAGGCTTTCTGGTGATGGAAAAAAGGGATGTTTTAGACAGGGACATTCTGTATAAAATCATTAGAATAGAAAAACATACCAAGTTTAAGTCCCACAAGTCATGTGGAAACATGCATTATGTTTGAAATACTCTTTTCAAAGGATGGAATTAATTTTTAACAGACGAGTGGGGCAACATTGTCACATTAAATGTACATCCTTCTGGTCCAAAAGGGAGAACACTGTCCAGCAGTGGGCACTTGAATTGAATAGTGCTCCGTCCACAACAGAAGCCTGGCATTAAGCAGATTGTACACTAAAGGATAGTGACTGCACTGCAGATGACCCACAGATTGTGGTAATGTGGAAGGTAGAAATTACCTAGGATTAAACAAGAAAAAGCACTTCGTGCTCTGTAAATACAGATTTTTGCATGTGTTGCATGTCGAAGTTTGTGGTTGCAGCAGGTAGCAGCAAGTACATGCTTTTATAATAGTCTGTAATTATAAAGAAAATCACACAAAACTGTGTTAATGGTAAAAAAGGTAGGAAATTGAAATGGAAATTGTCTTTTGGGGAACTGATGAAACCACAGTGTGTGCATTTATTTTTAGGAAACAAATTTTTGTAATGACATTGTTGAGATTTCAAATTCAGTTCTCTTTTAAACACATGTTTCTCTGACTAACAGTGAGTTTTGAAAGATGCCTGTAAAATGAAATGAAAAGAACCATTGAAAGTATCCTGGGTACTGAGTTTCATTCATGTATTTTCACAAGAATTGGACAGCTGCAAATGCCATTTTTCATGTTTTCAAAAAATACATACTGTAGTGAAAGGAAATGAATGGAAATTTAAATAAATTAATCTCATTAATTATGTCCTAAAATAACTTAGTAAAATTTCATTATAATCTCATACAATGGTTTTCCAGATTTTTGAAGAGCCAGCCAGACTTTAAGTGGATTCAGTCAGAAATAATTTATATACATGATGTATTGAAGATCTTTATTGTGTAACTTAACTGTTTCTGCAGTTGAGTGTGAGTTCTGCCAAGACTCTGTGGACAGGAATTTCTGTCATTTTTTGTTAATCAGTATTATCCTGGTGTTACGCTTGAAAGGTCAAGAATAATGCTTCTCTATTGTGTGATTTGTATAATGCTTTCTCTTAATGGTTCTTGTGAAATTTTGTATTTGGCATTTTGTTAACTGATTGTATGTCTGTGTCAGAGTGTGACTGAATCAAACTTTCTCTCAAGATGTAATACAGTTATGCTGCATTTAGATGTAACTGAGCATTTGACATTTTAAAAGAATGTGAGCAAATGTGCATCTTTTTTTTTTTGACAGGTTAACATTTACTGTTGGTTGGATAAAGAGTGTGCAACATAGTTACGTAAAGTTGTCCCAGTGCATGACGTGTTAATGGAGCTGTACCTCCATTTATTTTTAATCTGAGCTCTAGATGGAGGTGAGTGGCCAACTTCACTACCTGGCCACTTCACTCTCAGGGAAAGGGCCAACAATACCCATTGAAATAGGAAGCTAGTTGGGCCCAAGAGCCAGTCTGGACATTGCAGAAGAGTAAATCTTGTGCCCCTAAAATGGAACCACAATTCCTCAGTTATCCTGCCCATTGCCTGGTCATCATAATGACTATGCTGTCATACACAAAGATTCAAATTTTATATTCTTACTGGAATTCACGTATTTGTACTCTGAATTTAATTGCTCTGAGCAGTTCATATATTTATTAAATTCTGCCACATTGAGGTGTGACTGACCCTATTTAATTACTTGCCCATAATGTAGATCAAACTAAAGGTGTACACAACCTGTGAATTGCATACCCTACCATGAAGCTCATATAATAAAACACCACTTAATACTGGAGTGTTCAGTACTAATTATGTGTGATATTTACTGTACTGTTAATATACTTCAACTGAAAAAATATGATGCTACAGAGTTCTTGATACAAAAATGGTATTGCTGCATTGTTTTATAAGATTTTTTAGTTCATTAGCTTATTTCTTATGGTTTTATGCACAGCTTTCTGTTCTTGTTTGATTGCCTCATGAGTACTTGCCCTTGAATGGGCCTTTTGGTCTTGATAGATTCAGACCAAAAATGGTCCTTAATTGTACATGTTATGCAACTATCAATTTTTTTCACCTACTGGACCTGTCTGCCCTTCTGACATTTCACATCTTGATAACTGATAGGTTGGTAACTCTGGATTAGAAACAGCTGCAGTTAAATAGTGGGTTAGGATCTTGTTTTCTACAACGCATTTATGTATTATTTAAATTAGAATAATAGAATTTCATGCTGGAAGAAATTAGAAGTCTTGTTACACCTTGTGTTCCATAGGTGATAGATGGTGACATAAATTTTCATGACTGAATGCTGTAAAAGGAATTTTCGTGTGTCTTATTATTATGTTACATGTATAGGGTTCAATTCCCAGCAGGGACAAGCATTCTTTTCTGCTATTCAGTCTGTGTGCTGGACCTACTTAGTTCCATGTGCAGTAAGTATTGATAGCTTTCTCCTATGGTCGTGCGTGTCAAGGGTGAACTGAACCCTCATGCCCATGTAGTGCTAAGGTCAAGAATGTGTAAAGCTTTACCTCCATTTTCCCATACATCCTCTCATTATAATGGAGGACATCTCAGCCATTATGTTACCTGATGTGTGCATGAAACCTGCGTATGATCATCAGAATAGGATTCCCTGTCTAGGGAAACCAAAATAATTACATTTTTTGCTAGCTGTTACAAAGATTATCTCGTGATTTCACAACCAGGGGTACTGCATTTTGATTGTTAAATCATTCAGGACACACGTTTGCTCTCTTTGTATGCTAGATCATTGTAGATTTTTTCTCATCTTGGCAGGTGTAGTAACACAACACAAAGCATGAACACTAGAATATAAGTTGAAAACAATATCTGTGATTTTTTTGTGTGGTAAGTGGTTTAATTCTATCTTCCGTTCATAATTCTGATGCCTAGAAGCATTAATACAAATCACACTAGGGATGTTAGCAGATATATTAAAAAAAGTCAGTTGTATCTTGCTTTCGGAACACAGACATGTGGCCAATTAATATCTGATATTATTGTACTGTTGTAAAATACAATTATTTTTTTCTTCTTTCTGTGTGAGAATGTTTATTTCGTTTTAGACTATGATCATGACATTTGTGAAATGTGCAAACTTTAAGAAACCGTATGTTTGCAAGTCATTGAAACTGTGCATGTGTACGAGTTATGCAGACATGCTATTTCAATGGCTGGTATGTTATCAGTATCCATGGCACAGCTTACAGATGTACATATAACTTGTGGGGGTTCAACTTTCTCACAGAAGTGATATTTCACTATTCTACTTATAGATTTTCCAGGAGTGTACGGGAGCCAGTTAACACAAGTGCAGCCAAACAGATTCGAAAATGTGAAAATAGCAGCACACACACACACACTGATATAATAAGTTGCTTTTCCATGGTTTAAAGTAGGTGAATAAGAAATTTGTGAATTGAATATGCAACACAGTGGTAAAAATGGTGACATCACACCCTTAGTATTTACCATTTTTAAATTGAAGTGGAAGCTTTCTTCTTCTTTCATGAGTCTCATTCAGCATACAGTCATGTACTAGGTACTTGGTGTACTAACCATGGCTAGCATTCCCCAGGTAAATTGTTTCAAATGGAAATACTGTGAAGCGTATCAAGTTTCATTTAAAATTCACACAGTTTGAAGTTAGTTTGAAGAGCCCAAGTTTCCTGATTTAATGGTCTTGATTTAGCCCTGTATTTTTGTACTTAAATGTGACTGAAAGTAACTCAGTAACTTTTCATCTTAGTTCCTTTCTACAAGGGCTTTTGTTTGAAAGCTCAAGTTTAGTTATACACTAATATATTTCTTTGGTATCCCTGCCTTGTATATAATATGAATTGCACTGTCAGAGGATACATTAGTGTAGCACTATACATTCCGAAGTAACTGCACTGTTCATATCACTGTGCATGTTAGTTAATGCTCCACTGTATGAGAGTGCCCTGCTTTGTGTACCTTCTGTGTACAGAGTTGCTAGTAGACTAGTAATTATCAAACTATATGTCTGTTATCAACGACATACAAAATTTTATCTGACTTTTTTTCTGGAGTTTAACTATGCTCTTAGAAAATGTAAGTGTAAAAATGAAATTCAGGGAATGCTTGTTTCCATTCAGTTCAGGAACGACCGGTGCTTGAGAAGAAGTATGTGGGGGAATTATTGGACTGAAGAGGTAGGAAGTACTAGAAGGCTTTACAGAATTGCATAATGAGGAACTTCATAATTTGCATTTTGACTAATTGTTATTAGGATGATTGAGACAAGTATGATGAGGTGATGAGGCACATGGGGAAAGATCAGAAATTTATAGAAATTTTTGGTTATAAAAATGAAGAGTGAGACCATTGGATGACTTAGGTGCAGATGAGAGGATAACATTAAATTTGACCTTGGAGAAGGGGGGTTGAATGGTATGGACTGTATTAGCTTTGTTCTGTGTAGGGACATCTGCTGGGATCTTGTGGACATAGTTGATGAACCAGCTGAATTTCTTATGTATCTATGTAGTGACCTTTAGCTTCTGAGGAAGGAATCTGCTCCAAGGAGTTGAGGCTGTTACACGGTGTGTTTTAGATACATATCCAAATTAAGGTGATACATCTCAAATGTGATAGAGGCAAAATTAAAAAGTAGTGTGATAAAAGATTGTTGATTGTAAAAGAGAAGACATTTCATTGAAATAAGTGAACAGAGTTGTTTGAAGTCATGTTGGTTTTATGTTAATTTGATAGACATTTTGACTCAAGGGGGTACAAACTATCGGGCAACATCAGGAATAACGGACAAGACGGCTGTATGAGGAGCTACATATTTTTGAGAAGGAAATTGGGGTAGGTTCACTTCTAAGTTGGTATACATGAAATATTTGCAGACTTACGCATGTGTAGTTCAAATGTGGTAGGTTGTGCTATGGATATTTCCCTGAAGCATTTTTAATGCAGAAAGTATAAAATTAATGCAAGTCTTTGAGCTATGAAAGCAACAACACGCACAGTATTACAATTTTCAGTATTTTGTTTGAATGTTTTTCAAGAAACTAACTTCTCTCATTACTACTACTTACATTCCAATGTTAATATTAATGATACATACATGCATATTAATAAGATTTAAACAGTGGTGATATGCTGTGTTGTTGGGAGGCTGCTGCTGCTGCTTGTTAAAGGAAACTGTGATTGTAGTTTGGCTTCACATACCTGGTAAAACTTGTGAATTTATTGTTCAGAATTTTCATTTTTTGGACGTAAGGCGTACAGTTGGTAAAATCGTGTGGCATTAAAGGGAGTGATGTTTTATGACACTCAACTCTTGGGTATATGTTTAATACAAATAGCAAATAGCCGTTTCTCACTAAACCTAACTGACATTCACAGTTTTCTCTAGATTTTGCAAGTATTGAACCTTTAGAACAGCTTCCTTGGGAAATTTTTTGTACACCTTCTAGAAATAGCACATTTCTGAGACAATTTTATTCTTAATTTCTGTTGTATGAATGTTCAACATAATTGTACATACATATTGTATATCACAAGCATGTTTCCATTGGAAAAGAAAGTAAACATTCCCTCCTTTTTTTACAAAGTATTTCTCTATTGGAAGAAAATTATACCGGGAACTGAGGAGTTGCCTGTATTGATTTGTGTTATTGTCATTTTATCAGACTAACAATTATGATCATTCTGTGTAACAAAATATTTACAGATCTTCAGAGGTTTTTATTTTGTACAAAAAGGTCTTGGTATTGTAAAGAAGGCATTGTATGGACATGTATTTTTTCTGTGTTCTTAAAAATTTAATGTGAAACATTTACAAAAGAAGATGCTTAAGAGAGGATTAGACTTTTTCACATTGTAGACATGAGAATTTTGTTTGCCTTGCACTGTTTTATTTTTTCATTGAGTCTTTGTGGCAATGAATAGTAGTAATGTAGAAAATTTTGAAGATGGTGTAATAACTTTTGCAGGTTCTACTGTGAAAGTTTTAAAACCACTAAATTTTTGTAATTTTATTTCATTTCTGTTGGACCATGTATATCACTAAGCCAGCAGAAGCTGCAACATGATGCTATTATGCCAGATGAGGGTTATAATTTGGTACATTGTATAAGCATCTTTCCACTTTCATTTGTGATGTCTGTAGACATGAAGTACATTGTATTATTAGTGAGAAGCCTACGGTTTCATCTTTGCATTTGTACCACATAAATGCATGTATATATACTTTTGTTCTGCAGCTTACATATCAGCTTTCCAAGAAAGAAATTGGGTTTGTAGTTTAAAGACATTGCCAAGTATTGTTACCCACAAAGTATGCCCAAAAGAGTGTTTGAAAATCCTGCATAACTAATTCTGTTATAAGTTATAAATGAATGAATATTCATGAAGCTGCATTATAAACTTTGCTGTGATTCCTCATATATATCAGATTTATTGGAGGACATATAAACTTAACCATACTTAAGGCAGACATACCACGAGGCCTATGTATATAATAATGTTATGCTTAAAGAGTGTAACTTTGAAGTAATTTTAAACACATTTGATAACTAAAGACAGTTCCTGCTACAATTTTTTTTCTGTAGAGGTGTACAACTGGATTGTCCACAGGTGTTTCTCACTGTGTAAAAGTGGTTTTCTTTTCCTTCATCTTATATTGTTGTGCAATCATGGAGGATCAATGCAAGAGAAAGTATATGTGTTTGCAGCTTTGTTTTAATGACTTTTTTGAAGGTAATCGCAAAACTTGATGGATCTAGAGTCACAATGCAGCCACATTTTTAGACGGATTTGTACGACTTTCTTTCCTGTACTGATATACACAGTGATGCAACATTATTGTCATTCTTTAGCGTGCACTTTTTGGTGTGTGAGAATGGAAATAATTTATTAGCACAGATTGTGTTATTAAGTGTTTGATGAATCTGTGTAGAACTTCGAAGATTCTCTTCAGTAGAATTTGAGTTTGGCTCTTGATATCAAAAAGTTGACTAAGATAAGCATATCAGTTTGCAACCAAGATAGTTCTTAGAAACGGTAAACTTTTGGCCAGGAGAAACAAATCATATGTTTATACAAGTGCTTGAGTTCTGTGAATGGCATTTACAATTGAACTTCAGGAGGACCTTGGCCTTGACTGCATTTAAAGGTTAGTTTTTCTTGTTTTCAGGTGAGAGTATTTTCACATTTGTTTCACCTATATTCGGATTTTAATTAAATTCTTTGTTTTTCAAATGTGGTTGCATGATATACTATTCTCTCTGTACAGAGAGCAAGACTGTAGTATGTCCATTACTTGCATTTATGTAACAGCAAATTGTCACTTCAGGAATTTTCTGTTCATATTATCGCACTGTTATATACAAACAGTTAATTTGGGTCAGTGTGACTTACACAGTATTTAAACATAACTTGATGTTTTTCTGACCGTGCATCATGAATTGACCATATATTAATTACCAACTTTTGTGCACTGATTATTTATTCATAAAATATTAATCTCCTCTACATGTTTTGAGCCTCAAGTGCTCATCTTCAGGAGGATACAGTTGTACACATGCCGCATATGGTACTGTCACTCACTATGATAGTTCCTGGTGGCTTGTAGGTACACAGCTTGAGTGAGGACTCACTCAAGCTGGGTACCTACAAGCCACCAGGAACTCACATAGAGAGTGACAGTACCATATGCTGCATGTGTACAACTGTATCCTCCTGAAGATGAGCACTTGAGGCTCGAAA
>JGI20166J26741_10303337_pt1 | contig 16464 bp, 10 predicted proteins | sample TergutCu122P5_FD_26741 | JGI IMG/M metagenome (IMG submission 26741)
CACACACACACACAAAAGCTGCTCTTATGATAAGCTGTTATGTCTCACTCTGGATGATGAGCCACAGCTGCCGCTGGCAACGGCAAGTAATTGAATAGAATGCCCCGCATAAAGGTAATATTGTGAGTCTGCCAACATTATTTTTCGGAATTTATACTTGTTGTATATTTCGTTTACAAAGAGCATAAGTAACACTTGAGTAAACTAAGGTCTACTTAAAAACATATCACAGCAATGCTTCTTTCTCACGAAGAGTAACATGTATAGTATAATACGCAGTAATTTGTATAGCTTTGTTTTTTTTTTGTTTGCTTCTTTAAATCATAGGAACGGGAAGAGACCAAATCCTTTGGTACCGCAATATGAAGTGGCCCTATTGTACCAGCCCAAATGTTTGATAGGCCAGTATACGGCATTGTTGAAATGATAACTGGCAGAGTATGATCGAACTAACCGAAGAAAAACGCACCGGGACATTCTGTCCACTGCATATCGGTGACCTGCTCTGCGACAGCACAGACCAGAACAATGCCCCCATTTTCTAACGCTGACATCCCTAATGATGCAGCTGACCTACTTACCAACTGCTGTTACTTGGAGTTTCACAACGCACTGGTGCACGGCTTCTGGTTACCGCCTGTAACAAAAACACCTCTAAATGTCAGACCGCTCATTCGAACGTCGCGTGTAGGATTACCAGTTGTTCGCAAGATATCGGGAAATTCCTACACGTCCCATCTACCGTGATGATGGCAGCAACACGCTAGGCCGCAACATCGGAACACACACATATAGGCTTATATCGATACACGGCATCACAATCCAGAAGACCATGGCTGGACAAAGGGACGGATCAGCCGAGCAGCTGCCGCGGGCGCCCACTTATAAGGCGCGCTAAGACATCATCGGCATAATTTGAAATATGGTGCTATTAAATTCAGCTTTCTACATGCGTAAGAATTTATCCGAGAATTATTCTCAATTTGGACACGCGCTCACAAAAATACTCGCCTGCCCTCTCGTAGGTAGCAAATTTTAAAGAACGTTGTTAGAAGAGGCGCTAAATTATTACTTTCCCTGGGGCGTCCAAATGTCTCGGGCCGACCCTGCAGACGACAACATTTTTCACAACGACTGCCGTCACCATAATGACTCAGCCTTTCACCGCGGAATCTCGGATTCAAACCAGATCAGTCTATGTGGAATATGTTGTGGGCAAAATAGCAATGGGACAGGTTTTCTTTCCCCTTCCGAGTACTGCGGTTTCCTCCTGTCAGCATCATGCCATCAACGATCCATACTCGTTCATCAACAACGCTATATAATCTTAACATCTGACACTACTGTTAAATAAAACACTCTAAAGAGACGTCAAATCTCACTTTTTAACCATTCATTGAAATAGGCTGAAGACACCGGACTAGACCACTAAATGGGAGGCATGTCAATTGGAAACCAACAAGGAAATCATTTTTCAAACATTGTCGAATTCGGAATTCGTATGTATGAATCTTAATTTAAAGCCCCGTGGTAATTGTATGTGCCATATACTGTAACGGTAATGTTTAAATTATGTATTTTGTCCACTCAGTACAGTTATGTGCTTTATGTGATTTTCGTGACAATAAGCTGTTACTTCCCTGGACAATATTTAGCGAATGGTTTCTCCAATGAGCATAAACTCTATTTTCTACGAGAAGCGAATTGCAGTTTGATATGTATAATGTAGACGTATATCATTCTTCCCAGTACTTTGGCTTTCCTGTGTTAGTATCCACCGATGCCCCACACTCATATCCATCTTATTACTTCTCTTATAATAACAAGCAGACGACGTCTGGGAACCTTTCAACAAAGCAATATTATTTCAGATACTGGGAGATCACTGGACAGAAAGTGCTTTCACATCTTTTGTCGGTCTTCAAAGTGTTACTCAGAGCTAAACTAATTAAAACTAGACACACTTAAAATGAATTTGCAGCAGCTAGTAGTGCAATTAGTAATTACACATTCAATTCCTCTCCTTCAGACAAAAAAAAATTGATGCTTGATTTCGTAATTACACACAGTGCTGTATGTCGTCATGTGGTGTCTAACCTATCTTCCAGCGGTCCGTGGTTGTCACTGCTTTTTATACTCCAGTCATGTACACGTGAAAGTTTCGTGTCTCCAGCATACAAATGCTTTTACTATCTATAATATGGTTTGGACAAAGAAAGAGATACATCCTCACGGGTGATTTGGTACAGTCACCAAATTTTGAGAATTAGGCTGTAAATGTAATATTGGCTCATAATGGAGTGAACTATCATATTCACGAACTTAACCCTTATCCTGCTAGCGTGGAGAATATGGTGAGCTCCTAATAATGCCAGCAAATGGCAGATGGGATTTAACTAGGCGTTTAAAGGGTTAACTCAGAAATCATTTGGTGTGTTCGTGAAGAAAAACTGCAAAAATGCGTCGGCCTATATTGGCTCCATCATGTCGGCATGTACGAGTATATCTGCCTGCTTATAACAAACAACTCTAGAACCACAGAAAAGATTTTCAAAAAATCTAGTATTAGGGAATTTTAGCAGCATTTGCCGACTATATATTTAACTTTGTTAAAAATATGAAATAAATAAGATTAACGGGATGTTAGGCAGCGTTGGTTTGTAGTTGGTTACAGACGTTTGGGAAAGGCTATCGGACTCATCTTCAAGGATCTTCTAATGCGGCTGTATGTCGTCTGGATATAAGGCTGACAGACGACCGACGTAGCCACGTTCATTCTAGCCATTACGTTGAACAGAAAAATTCAAAATGCCTCTGCTGGGAATCGAATCTCATCTGTCGAATCTGACAGCAGGCACTAATTGACAAGTCATAATTATTTGTCAGTTAGCAAGTAGGCTAGATCACATTTCGACTCTCGCCAGAAGCAAAAATTTTCCTCGTCTTTCCCACGTCCACACCGCCTCTGGTGACCACCCAATGAGTATCTGGGTTTTTGAAACTGACGTAGAGTAGTCGGAGTGTGAATTTGCAAAAATGCCGTCTACATAGTACAGCTGTCCAGAATGTCTTCATGGCGTCATGCGTAGGCAAACAGATAATATTTTGGCATTACCCTTTGCTCTTACAGCAGGCAAGTCAGGGAAATAACACTGAAAATTAGATGGGTATTATTTGCGGGTTTGTGCTCTATTAGTGGATTAAGAACATCACATCTTGTACACAGTTAATAACAATACTGGCCTATGTCAGACCAAACCATTGCCTCCTCCTACTTCTAATTCTTCTTCTGTAAAACAATATTCATTGTAAAGAACGCGAGACACACAAACACATTAGGCTACAAAATAAAGTGGAACATGTAAATATTTAGTGCATGTTTTTGTTTTTAAACGCAACCTTCCTGCGAATCGCAGACAGTGGTTGCAAAATATATGTCGGTTAATTCGAGGTACGTTGTTCTACCTTGAACACTACACTTGCATGTGGATTCGAGTACCTGAATGGCACTTTGGTTGTGAGAAGGGAGGATGAGAATTCCTTACGATCCAAGAACTTTCTCTCTTTCTCCCGCGGCATACACGCCTGGTCTGTGACACGATTCCACGATCTGTGTGCAGTAGTCAACATGTCGCGAGCGTTCAGCACACTTCTGTTGGTAAGTATTGCTATTTAATCTGGTACAGTGGTTCAGATCCGTTACGTTGGTAATTTCACACCATCTAGATTCCCTCAAAGAAACTTATAAAAAGTTGTATGTGGAGTGTTGCTCTTTATGGATCAGAAACCTGGACCCTAGGAAAAAATGAAGAAAGGGTCGTAAATGCATTTGAAACATGGTGCTGGAGAAAAATGTTAAAAATAAAATGGACAGATAGAATAACGAATGATGAAGTTTTTCAAAGGGCGAAAGAAGAAAGATTACTTTTAAAATTTTTAAAAAATAGACGCCACTCATGGATAGGGCATAAAATTAGGCATAACGAGTTTGTAGTAAACATCCTTGAAGGAGCAATATCCGGAAAAAAGGCTGTGGGAAGACCTCGACTACAATACTTAAAAAGCAAGTCGCCAGAAACACAAGAGCTGACAGTTACACAGCAATGAAAAGAATGGCTTGCAACAATTCCAGATGGAAAGCTGCCAACCAATCAAAAGACTGAAGGATAAGAAGAAGAAGTTTCCCTCGCCAGTTTTACACCGGACCAAATCCGTAGCAAGTTCAATCCATTTCACATTTTCGTTACACTTTTTATAGAATGGTTACAACACCATCTATGATTGAATGACAGGCTTTTCCAAATCCTGCCAAGTCGTTTTTTTTCCTCGAAACTTTCAAAGTAAAATTTTTGTCTTCCGTTTATCCTTACATACGTGCTAGGTGTTCTCCCAAATGCTGCAAAGACATTCTTTTCCATCGAAGATTTCCAAGCAAAATTTATGTATTCAGTTTATGCTTTCATACGTACTAAGTGCTCTGCGCATCTGTTTCTAAATTTAATCATGTTAGCAATGTGACGACAAATTGTGACGCTTCTCGTTACGTACGTTTTCCGTTTCTTAGCAAATATTATACGCATTTACATTGCAGCGTCGGCGCAAAATGAAGTTTAATGGACTGCTTCGCCATAGCTGCTATGCAAGTTTCAGCTACTAAAAGGTGTATTCGGGCCCCATAAAATGCGAAATAATATAGAGAAATATCCGATGAGTGATAACATACTTTCTGTTCGGGAAAAATAAATAAATCCCTTCATAGAGCCCTACGTGACCTACTTGCAGAAGGTGTGGTAACCAAGCATAAAATGCAAATAATATTATATAACATGGTTACCATTTTTTTATATTGTTCATTCCGTGTATTATCGATAGCTAATTCACAACATTAAACCAACAATATGCACAGACGTGTTCCTCAGGTATTCGTATTATAATATCACACTGAATATCTGTGAAATTGTGTTTTGTGTAAGGTTATTTTATGGCTTGTACAATTAGGTATGATTGGTCAGTTAAATGAAGCACTATTTAGAAATGCTTACCTTGACACAGAATGGTTTTATGAATTAATTCTCCCCACATCCACTGACAGACAGAAACCATTGAGTTTGTAATACTGCGTACAGGTTTATTGTCTAAGATTCTATCTGTCTATTACATTTCAAAAGTAAAGATAATTGTAACAGCTGGCAAAAGCAACCTACAACTTAATGTAGAATCCAGATTATGGTGATGGGTCTGGTATAATTCACATATTATACAATAAAGGAGGAAATGGCAAAGGAAGGCAGCCAAGACTTTTTGTGCAAACCTCCAGGTCCCTTGAATTAATCTGCCATTTTATAAACACCTGCCTACTTTTCAAGCAATAAAATACACTCCAAGCCAGATTTCCTTTTTCAGTACTTCATGTTTTACTATTTTAGGGTTATTTTCTTGATTTTACCTGAGATAAAGATGCAGTGACTCTGCATCTTATATTCTTTGAGCACACGTTAAAACTTCAAAGAATGTTTAACATGAATGTTATCAGTGCCGGTTACAGACAACTGAAATGAACATATTCAGAGTTTTCCAGGTGGATGTGCAACATAGACAGCAGTCTACTTAGCATTGGTCCTGTACAAAAATTTAATATGTACTCTGGTTGTTCACAGTATCTTCTTGTCATCATTACTGTAATATTATGGGTATCTCCTCTGGCTGACTCAACACTGACTCCACGTGCACCAAATTTCCAGTACTTTGAGAGGTAGGGCTGTAATGTCTTGCAAACTGAAATGACACATGATGAATGAATACTCTGCCCATTAATGTCTCACAGAAATGTTGCTCTTCATTTATATGTTGTGTAGGGAAAGTGAGAAACATTCATGTCCATATTTAAAAGTGCATCTAATTACAAAAGAAAAGTTGTCTCTGTGCTAAATTAAACACCATACCATGAAGACGTATGGTACAGTGCAGGTATAACTTGATCTGCCTTTAACACACTGGATGGAAGGAATGGTCAGCTTCCCCAAGGAGACATTCTCCAGTACCCATTAAATAACAGGCCAGGTGGACCCCAGAGCCAATTCATTTGCTGCAGAAAAGACAAACATTTATACACAAAACAGAAATCAAATACAGTTTTTTTGGTTGTCCAGACCTGATATTGACCTCTAATGACAGTGGCACTCTAAACAATGAAATTAGCTTAAAAATTGTAAAAATTGTTCATGTTTAAAATTGTACAAAATTTTAATTTACCAGAAAATTATCATCATCATCATCATCAATATGACTTGTGTAGTAAATTAAGTTTCACTCAGATAATGCAGTGAAAGAAAATAACTTGCATGGTTTATGAAGAATGCTGTTGGTTTGTAAGGGAACTGCACTCCTCTGGTTTATTATGCAGCAAGTAGTGGTAATTACTTGCCGACGTTTCGGGACAAACTTTTGAATTTGGGACCGACAGGTTGTCCCAAAACGGTCGGTAAGGTATTACCACTACTTGTTGTGTAACAGTCCAGAAGAGCGCAGTTCTTATCTACTTTGTGGAAGAAGCCTGAAATCACACACTGTTGGTTTGTAGATTATAAGTTTGTGACTAGAGTGAAGCATAGTGTCAGTTGGCGTATATGCTTCACCATTAAATTCTGAGCAAGATTGCCAACTGTAATGAAACTCATTACAAATATTATCATCATTCTAGTATCGTTAAACACTAACATTCATAACATTTTTAAATTTCTTGTTATCAACAGAACAAACATGGTAACTATGCAAACATTTGAGCAGTATCAGTATCATGCAGTGTAGGGTGGTGACAGTTTTCACCACAGACGGTCTTTTAGAAATAGAGACATATAACACGCATCTCTTGCAGTGACATTGTCATAAGTGTCAGAATTGTTCTTCATCATTACAGATGACAGATGCGGAAAACATTAAGCCTAAGGTTTTTTTGGTAGTCACATCAAAACCCTCAAAAAACAAAAAAGGTGGAAATAAGTAGTCCAAAGAATCATACAGTGACTACAGTCTAGAAACCAAGGCACCTGACTTAAAGATGAAATGACTTTTGTACCATTGGTAATTTCACATTTGATGAAAACAGGATTAAACCCATAGTGTGTGGCAATACTATTTGTGCTGTGAGGTAAAAGGAAGATATAGTGATACACCTTTATACTGATTACACTCACCCGACACATGGATGTTTGCTGTATATGGTGATCCAGCACTTTCAGCATACAGTGTGCCACACATCCCAGAGCAATTCCCATGCTTTTATGAACATCATATCTTTCATTTTCATGGCATGTTGTGCTACAATTTTTTAGTTTGCCATGGTGTGTCTAATGTTGTAGAATTTTTAATCTTACAGGCACAGCCAAGTTTATTTAACTGTCATTATTATATATATCATTTTAACATATAAACTTGCATGCCACATAAATATCTGTAATTTGTTTATACGAGGACCTCTCAGTTATGGTACTGTCACATTTTAGCATACCTTCTTATTTATTTAATTACACTGTTTAATCCCAGACATGTCTGTTAGTCCCATAGACAGTCTAACATGCATACAGTTTCATATAATTTTATTCCAGTCAGTCAATGGGCATTTCAGCTTAAAACTTATTCAGGCAGAAAGTATAAGTTGTGCTGACATGACTGTAAATCTACCCATCCACTCACCCACCCACACACACATAATTTCTACTGTAAAAATATTTCAGTATGGCTTATGTTTAACCCCTCATTGGTGGCTCAGTGTACTTTAATTCTTTAGTGACTGCCGGCCTTGATGTATTGTATGGTGGTGAATGTAATCAAAGATACTGTAAATTTAAAACCCCTCTCTCCTGGGCAGTAGGTGTCAATGAAGGGTTAATTAACTACAGAATAAATAGATCACTTACCTTGGTTCATGACACATTATTTTTCCACAGGCCCAAATATCGATATCCTTACTATGATGAGAATGGAAGAGGTAAACTGCTCTATGGATATGGAGGTCAAGAACTGTACCAGTATAAGGCCTATTCTCCGCTTGAAGGCATTCATTAAAGAGTGCCATTTGTTTTAATTGCTGTTACAGCCCAGAGACTTTTATGCTGAAACAAACAGAAGTAACAGCAAACTTCCTAAACAGGCTACAAAATATCACTATATACTGGTTCACTGTGATGCGTGAATGGTCCAGAGTGCTTGCATTTATAAATTTAATGGTACTTTATTGTGTTTGGTAATTTTGTCTGTATTTTATGTTAAATTTAAATTTTGCTCAACTTATATATTTGGAAATCTTAAACAAGAATGCAAACGATCTAGGCTACATATAAGCAACATAAAAATAATGAAATAGCTGAAAATTCCAGAGTTGTGCAAAGAAATCTGAAACTGTATATAATTTTTTTTTTTTAAATATTTGAAGTGCTACCAAGAAGAGTGTTGTTTTGTTGTGTTATTTAACAATACTTTCAGTAACAAAGACTAATATTAAGTGATAATTTGAAAAGGGGTGCAATGGTAGCTGTCATGGTCTAATTGGGGTATTATCCCACCATTTGCCTGGAGGGACTTCAGAAAATCAAAAAGGACCCAGTGTCCCTGATGAGATTTGAACCTCACATCTCTCAGGTCTCTACAATGTACTGTGGTCTGAGAAAAACTGGCAGTCAATGGATTTAAAAAACCAATAACCATGGCTCCAACAGACCTAAAGTCTTGAAAGGTATATACTGCTCTTGAATTCATACAAATGTTTATTATGTGTACAAGCCATACAGTGGCAGGTTCTTGATCAGGGTTGACAGAAAAGATATGTTATACTTTTGGGCAGTTCACATATCAACATAATTTGTAAAGCATGATGAGAAAAAAATTTCACATGAATCAAAAACTGAGAACAGGTTACTTACATAAGTCTTCAGGTTTTCATGGTGGGTGTTGCTCAAATGATGGTCTTCTGGGTTTTTACACCATATAGCATAACAGGTTTTTCATTGTTCTGGGGGAATGTGCTACCCATCTTCAGGTTGACCAAATTGGAATTTGGATGTGTATCTCAGCAGTAAAAACTCAGGAAACCATAAATGGAGGCTGCCAATCATTTTCATTATTATTTTTGAGGTAAGGAATCAATTATAATCCATCAAAATGAAACAATTTCATCAATAAATTTCCTGAATAATCTTCTAAAGTTTGTTTGCTCTTCTCATCCTGGATGAGGAAACTTGGGTTTTCTTCTGTCACTAACCTAACAACAAAAGTAATGCACTTTTATGTTAGTGACAGCGATGTAGTGTTAGAAAAAATTGTTTTGATATAATGACATTGGATGGAAAGAATGAAGTATAAATACTTTTGGTGGGCTTGACGAACTCAGTTGCTGCACCTAGTGTGTTTTCGCTAATCCAAGATCTCTAAAATCAGTAAGTCCATTTCACCAAGGATGCCAACTTTCATTCCCAGAATCATAGACAAATGAAGATATTACGTGAGATTAATGGGGAAAGTGGAACTATTTCTGCTCCAATCTTTGCTGTATGACATTTGGCTGTGTGTGTGTGTGTGTGTGTGTGTGTGTGTATGTGTGCTAATGAAGTAATAGTTATTGTTTCTGACAAGGCAGAAAAGGTATTCCACTTTTAGGCGCATCACAAAATTGTGAAAAGCTACTATTGGCTTCGTCATGTGTGTGTGAGAGTGTGTGTGTGTGTGTGTGTGTCTGTCTGTCCGTCCATCTGTATGGAAGAACTTTGCTCACTCTGAATGGATTTTCATGAAATTTGATATTTGAGTATTTTTTGGAAATTTGTCAAGAAAATTCAAGTTTGATTAATATCTGACAAGAATAGCAGGTAGTCTACATGAAGACCTATCTACACTTATGACAGTATAGGGTGTTTCTTTCCCTACTTAATGGATAAGCACCAGCCCAATGCTCCAGTGAGTTTTCATTGGACATTCTAATGGTTACTATCATTGCGATCATTTGTCTAGCTCACGTTATTGACTGTTAAACCTCCCCGACGTGCGGTGTATGAAACAATGTCTGCAGAGCGTTGGGCTGGTGCTTAATGGTCATGGAAGGAAAAATCTTCTAACTCACTGAATTCTTCTTAGAATAAGAAAGTTTTCAAACAAAAGTTGTAGAAAAAGTCAAACACATTTTATATTCAATGTGTTGTTTTCCCGAAAATCCTGTCACTTATGAGATGATGGTAAAGCCAGACAGGCCACAGATAACAACATAATATGGCAAATGTGCTTTGTATGCTGGATAAATAAGGCTACAGACACACACTCAGATTATGTAATACTTATAGTTTTCCACAGCAACAATGGTTAAGCAAATGCGCCTCAATATTATGTTATACATACATTATCTGTCTTGTTTCCATTCACATTGTAAGATCCACTTTCAAAGGAAAACGAAAGGTGAAGATGGAAGTTTTTGTAACACTGAAAGAGAAATGACTGATTGCAAATATTTTGTTGGGTGTAATACAGGAGGGAAGAAATTATGATTTATTTTAAGAAGGTGACATAGAATTTGCCTTGAAGGATATGTGAGGACCATTCACATTCCAGACCTATAAATACATTTCTATATGGCTCACTGGCTACTACATTCATACTGCAATAAACTCTACATTAAAGGACTTCTGCAAGTGTGCGTAACTACTCTGGGTTGACTGTTAGGCCTACAGTCTCCAGATGTCGTCAGTCATCTTCTCAAGGTACAGTTAGGAATCCTGCATTTTCTCTGAATATTTTATTTGATACCACAATGAATAAGTATGACCAACAGTGGTTTTGTGACATCAACAGCCTGCAAGATGAGTGAGCACTCATAGATACCAGTGCACCACCAAACAACAACAACAATGACAACGACAATGAAAAAAAAACAATCACCACCACCACCACTACCACTACTATGACCACCACTGCCACTGATGCCGCCACCCCCACCGCAGCAGCAGCAGCAGCAGTGGTGGCAGGGGCAGCGGCGGCAGCAGCAGCAGCAGTAGCAGCAGCAGCAACAGCAGCAGTTTAACTGCTGTGACTTTCTATGTGCTGTGTATGTTGTGTCTATTAGGCAACAATAAAAATGACAATGGGAAAAATAATTAGTTACTGTGCAAATGTAGAAACAAATCATCCTAGAACTTGCTTGGAGGGACTGAGGAATACGACAAGAAACCTGAGTCGTTTGATTGTAAATATCCTTCCATGTGAAACCACTGCAATATTCACAACATGCCTTATGTGTATAAAATATCACTGCAGTAAATGTTCTCTAGCATATCAAAGGTTTTATATACAAACCAATAATATCCTATCTCATTTATTTATTTATTTATGAATATATATTTACTATACAAGGATGTGTCCATATCAGAATCATGAACTTTCTTTCCACGGATTACATGCGGTCCTTCATCACACATACCTTTCAGGAACTAGTATATTCTTTGAACACAAAATCATTTTTAAACCCTACAATCAATACACATTATCCCTGGTGTGGTTCCTCTGAACACAGCAGCTTTCATGGGCTGTGCTGGCTTTGTATGTGATAAAGCCGCTGTACTTAAGGGCATTCTGTATTATGTGGTGAGTTAAGAAACAAACCTCATGCAAAATTATGCTGCATTAACATACTTTGTCCATACAGTTATTAGTGTTGGAATAAAAACCCAGAAATTTTGAAGTAACTCTTTACTTGCTTGAAAATATCACTGACATGTTCATGAAAATCTTCATATGATGTATTGTTAAATACAATTTATGCAGAAGCATATTTTTCAGGTAAACCAATTTTACTCAAGTGCAGGAAAGTAACTGTTCACATGACGCTTTCTTAAAATTATGCTGTACACTTAGAATACCTCTTATTATTTTAGCAGACAGCCTGTTGCTCTCTTTTTCTATTGACTCTGCACTGTCATTAGAATTAGTATTAACATTTCACATAAAAAAATGAACTAACAAATGGGCAATATATTCAGAGTAGACACTCAGTCCACTCACTGACAGTATATTATTACTACTGTCATACCATTTAGATATGATGTATGAAGTAAAAGTACTGAGACAAAGCAACAAGTGATCTTTATTGTATTCATTTTTGTACCAAAAACAGAGACAGCAATGGCAGAATGAAGGAATGAGGTGAAAAAAAAGGATACTTATATTAATACACTACACTACTCTGTGCAAAGTAATGTCGTTAAGTTCCTTTTCTGACAGCCTGAAGAGTTACAACAGTGAATCAGCATTTATTTGCTAGATTTAGTTTTCATAATGACTAAAAGATTTTTTATGACACTGATACAGCAGGACAGCAGCACTAATATTTTCAGATTGGACTCAAAGCCCAACCACTTTATATCAGAAAATACAAATAAAAGTGTTTTCTTTCAGACCATAACAGATGTAATATTTGCAGAAAAATGCACTGAGATTATGTTTATGTTAGTATTTATTAAACTGCCAACTACAATTGTCATTGGCTCTTGTGAATTCTCCCTTCTCCTATCACTTTGTATTCTCCATATATCCTCAACCATACAACTCTTAATTGTTCACGGTCGTTAAAGTAACGCCAAATGCTCAAATGACGGACATTTAAAAATGAGGAGGAATCATAGTAATGTTTTAGAGAACACTAGAAAACATCGACTAAATGGAAAAGGCCAGAATTATATTATTATTACATTTTTTCATGTGAATTCAAATCTACTCCACATATATGAAATGGGAAGAATATATGTTTTGTCAGTTACAGTTCTCTTTGTCACACCACATAACAACACAATGTTTTGGAAACTACCTACTTCCATTTTCAGGTGAAGTTACACTAACCTCTAACCAAATTAAACACCATAATAACAATATCAACATCTACTCATGGGAATATCTGAAACCTTGTGTGGTGTTATGTAGTGTAACAATGAAAAAAGTCCCAACAAATATAATTGACAAAACCTAAGTGAAATATTTGTCAAAGATTTGTAAGATTCAACTGTTCATCATTCATCAGCCATAAGAAATCTGGATCGTTACTATTTTGTCAAGATTGATGGCCACAAGCCTAAAAAAGTTTTCCATTGAAAAAATCCTCCTGAACATAAATTTTTATGTCTTGAAAAAAGGATATGTTTAGGAAAAAGAGGATGTATGGTAAATCTGACTCTCTATTCAGTATGAACAGCATCTATTAGAGTGTATGACCTTATTTGTGAATTTTATTCCTTGCAATCGTATAATGAATGCATTCATTGCAACTGTGAGGGCACAGATACAGTATCTAGTTTTCACACAGCTCATCTATTAAATTCATCAATTTCAAAATTTACATTAAAGCTTCACATGTCCTTATCCAGGTATGCTCTTATACACCTGCCCCTACCTTTAAGCATCCTTGTATTTCTTCAGATAAGCCAGACAGTTTGTCTTGCTCTTGTGTCAGCTCTGGTCTGCACTTTTCCTGCTGTGGCATTATGTCTCTTAAAAAAAGTATTCAGCATTTTATTTCTGCCAGTCTCTGGCTTCATGAGCAATGGCACAACTAGTCAAAGCCACAAACATTTTGTTTCTATCAGTTCCTGGCATCATCAGCAATGTCAGACTTAACCGAAGGCAGTAGCCTATTTACAGGTTTTATAACAGTCCCTGGCCTCATGAACAGTGACATAACTAATGTACCGTTCAGTTCTGGTAACTAGAAACTTGCAAAGTAATTAAGGAATGCAGGCAGGATGGGGTGGGTATTCTGCTGAGGGTATATGACTCAGCAACTACCACAGATTATCTAGCAATGACTATCTGTGCAAACTTATTTATCGGTTACATCAGAGTGCCAGCTCCTAATGTTCCAGCAGCCAATGTATTTGGGACTGGTATTTTTCACTGACATCTCGTGCCATAAAACAGGTACTAGCCTCATACCCAGTGTCTCCATTTTGCTTCGTCTTTCCCCATTTCCTCACACCTTAAGTTTCAAGACATGGGAAATGGACTGTAACTCGGTACAAAGTGCGAGCCAAAAGTTTCAGAACTGGAGCAATATAACAATTTTAGGCTTACCTGAGAGGTCGGTTTTATCCTCTACATTGCAGGCCCCTTCGGAGTTAATACACCACGACTAGCACCCCTCCCACTGCTGGAAGCATCTCTGTCACTCCTGTATCTTGATGTCATCTATGACCACCTGCAAACAGCTTGCATCTTCACAATGTACTGGAATCTTCTTCGTGTCATGTCATGATCTTACGAGGAAGTTTCTGTCCTTTTTGGCCTGATCTTGCAGGTCCTTGCACACAGAAAATAGCTTCCATTTTTGATAGTCATTAAGCAGATGAGGCTCAAATTTTGCGCCGAACCACCTCATGTCTAGATCTTCAGTTAAAATGTGCTGTCTGTCCTTATGGATGACTTATCCTATATTCAGCAGTCCTAATTGACAATTGACTACCTGAATGTTCACAATCCTCTGCTGAAAATTTGGCCATTCTGAAACGTAAAGGCTTTTTTAATTTTAATTTTAAGATGAGACATCCCAATGTATTCTATAGTTATCAGACAAATACAACAGCATATAAGGCAAAATTACAAAAATATAAAAGGTAAAACTGAGAGAACTAAGGAAGAGGCCCCCTTTTACAATTTTATTCAAACCTGAATTAATTTTATTTACATCAAGGAATAATAAGATATTAAAATGTATCAATGTGCAAACAATTCAAATAAAAGAATGAGTAGTGGGATAATCCTACGTAACCATCTATGGACATACACGTGGTGAATTACATGTTAAACTGGATTTCCAAATGTATCATTGAATTCACTGTTCCTCATACAATATGGTTCATTTAATATTTATTTTACCACCCTGTTGCATCACAAGGGGAGTGCTAACACCTTCTTACTTTCCGCTGTGTGTACACCTGTACAGTGTTTCTTCTAACTGGGTAGTATACATGTAGGTAAAACTGTGAAACACTACGTGTATGGTAAACTGGTTGTATATTGTTACCTAGTCAAGTCACTACACACACATATGAGAAGTAAATGAACATCAGAACATTTATGTTGTTCACTGCTCTGATAACTACAGAAGACATTGATTCAATAAACACAACAGGATGACTTTACTCAAGATGAGACATCCCTTTTGGTGTTAACAAATTACATGTATCAAATCAGTCACACACAACACCACTTAATATCAATTTATTCATGGCCGTATGAGCCGGCTCTAATTGCGAGCAGTCATCACGCCTTTTATAAACCTTGATACATGAAAAATTAAATATTGTATTAAGCTGGAGATCTCCCTTTCATGTACATCATAAATGTCTTATGTTTCAGAAGCACTTTTCTCATAACTAAGCAAATTTTCTGTTCTGTAAAGTCTGCAACTTCAGTTGGTTAAAATGATACGACACTCAACACAAACACACTTAAAACGTCAAATGCACAATACACAACATTCTGACACAGCGGTACTCAACATATGAATTTACAACAAATTAACTCAGCTGTACCTAGTGGTGCACAGATGCATTACATCTGGGTAGCTCGCCTTGTAGCCAGTCTGGAAACCGTTGGCTCACACCTCTCTTACATAAATATATATACATATATATCATTCCTAGCCTCACGCGCAATAACATTATTAAACAACAGTTAGGAGCAATGGCACAAATATAAGTCTCTGACCTCATCAGCAATGGCATACTAATTAAACTCATTGTTTCCTTTATTGTATCTACTAAACATGAAAAAAGTACATTTAGGTTCTCTGTTGCTGCCCAAATTCTTGTCATCTGTTCAATCTGCCAGAGATTGACTGCCAAATGAAGTCAAAACTTGACAAAGGAGGTCAGCAGCTGGTGAATGAAATACAGTTGACAAATGAGTGTACAAGTACAAACAGACTGTGTGCACCCATTATGTCCTTATTCTACATATAATCACATAGAACATTATAAAGACAGTAGGGAAAAATATTCAAATGACTTCCATCAGATACAGTACCACCTAAAAATTGAGCACAACAGCTTAATTCTATGTAAATAATGCATTAATATATATTATAATGAAATATAAAGTCTGTATCTTAGGAATGAGAACTTATCATATCATATCATTTATTTTCATTCCGTGGATCCGTACAGGATTACAAAATCCATATGGATATGGAGATAGTCATATATGCTTCAGAAGTCAAGAAGAGCAGTCAGTATAAAAGTTTACAACAATTTTAATTACTAGGCCTAGTACAATATTTGAGGATTTAACATAACTTAAATTATTTTAATATAACAACATAAATACACAAATTAACCCACTGGGATACACAGTCGTCTGTGAGACGCTGAGCCATCGAGGCCGATGCTGTTAATTCTAGCTTTGTCAGTAGATGGCATAACATGTCTTATACCGTTTGAA
>JGI20166J26741_10304448_pt1 | contig 16464 bp, 10 predicted proteins | sample TergutCu122P5_FD_26741 | JGI IMG/M metagenome (IMG submission 26741)
TCAGGAGCTCAAGAGTATTATACAGTGGTTGCTGCCTGTGGTATTTCGTGCTGTGGTTTTCAAGTTGCTGGTCTGGTGTGGAGCTGAGGGTTACATGTCCAGTTTGCAGGATGCTGCAGCATCCTGCAAACTGGACTGTATAATACTCTTGAGCTCCTGATGGGCATAGTGGTGCCTGAAACATGTTGAGCAAGCAATAAGATCTGCAATAAAAACCTCTGTTGCATCTAGTTGGCATTTTATTTCCACATACTAAATTTTGTTTGGGAATTCTGAAGGGAGAAAATCACTTAGTAAACCTATGAAGTGATGAGAGACTTCAATATTAAAAGGATCTTAACGAAATTACACGCAAGCCTGTGGAATGGATTCATATCACAGAATAATCAATAACTGTCTCTTGTGCACATGAACCTTTTGGGTTATATTGAAGATGGGAAATTTGAGTAGCTCAGCTCTGTTCCATGGAGTTGGTTAGATGTGTAGTATCTCATGACTGTACAAAGTTGCTGTAACTTTAGTGTGATACACCTAGTGTGTCTATATATGTTCATTCATTCATTGACCTGTTTATGCAGGCAAACATTTTGATCAAAATATGTTGCTTGTGTTGCTGCATGTTGTGCCTGTGGAATGTTGTTTTCTTGTGATTATGCTTCAATGCTCAACAAACAACCAGAGATCATGGGTTAAAACCCTTCTCAAGAGAATGGCTATTTTATCTTCCTTCAGAGTCATCTAGGTGTGTTCACACAACAGTACAAAGGTTTCAAAATGTCTTCTATGCAGTTTTGTATACATCATCACTAATCTTCATGTACTGCAGAAACAAATCTATCGTAAAAGCCACTCATACTACTAATCAGAAATTGCATATCCATTACATCAAGCACTTAAAAAAATATTTTGAATAAAAAACATAGGTCATAATAATATCTAATTCTACAACACATATCAATGAGCACTCTTGGAGAAAGTTAATGATGGTGCTTTTGGGTTTCATGTAAAGTAATGTGTTGTATTGGACTGAGACAAACCAAAATTAAATTACTATACACCTGCAATACTGAATTTCACCAATGTTTATTCAGGATTATAAAATAAACATGCACACAGGTACGATGTCTCTATAATGTATTTACTGTATGCAGTTTGCTTCAGAGAAGGAATAATAATTAAAGTAACTGAGTCACACAGAACCAGCACAAGGACCTTTATTCAGCTGTAACAGTCTTGTTTTCTCTATCAGTAACACAATTTCTTAAACTTCAATGAAAAACCAGCCCCTCAGATTAAGAAAATGATGTTTACTTACAGCCACTAGCAATTCACATCTCATAACCTTAAAGTGTTTCATCCAACATCAAGTGATTATCTTTTACAATCACATTTGGTGTAGAAAAATTTACTTGGATTCCATAAAGTATTGGCATTGTAAATATTTAACATAATCAATTTGTCCTCTACAAGCAATATTTTTACAAGATATCTTAGATACCTGTAGGAACTATCCACATAGTTGGTGTCTTACCGTATTTCTGAAATGTCACTTTTTACTAACTTCCTCTTCTCTGTGTCTTCTCTCTTCTGGCATGTTACACAGTGCTGATTGGTAAATTACCGATGTTTCAGGACAGCCTATGGGTCCCATGATAAGCTGTCCCAAAACATCGGTAACCACCAATCAACGCTTTGTAAAATTCCAGAAGAGCAAAGACCCTACTTATACTGCAGTGGTAGCCTGAATTCTATTCTCTATTTAGAATTCTTCTCATAATACAACATAATTCCACCTCCATGGCTTACAATTAGCAGCCCTACTACAATGGATCTAGGAAACCTAAGTTCTAATCCTAAACCTGTTATGTTAAAAATGTGCTTATGTAATTATTTTATTAAACTAAAAGTGGATGAAAGTCTATCCTCACTTTTTCCATTTCCACTACTAAAACAACGCATGTGATTAGATCAGTTTTTCAATTGTTGAACCATATCATTTGAGACGTGTAGGCTATAATCAATCTGGACCTACTGTGAAGCAAGCAACTAAGCATGTTTACAAACTGTGTGAATATTTGCACCATCATGATGAAAATTAGAAGTCAAAAAGCCCAGCTGATATGAGTTTGTGAGGCATAGCAGACTTCCTTTATTATTATTATTATTATTATTATTATTATTATTATTTCAAAGTTAATGTTATATTATAAATTTGTAGACTTGACTTCTACTGCAAAATGTTTACTTTTTCTGACATCAGGGCCCAAGCTATTCAGTAATGTATAATCATTAAATAAACAGACAGACAGACAACAGTTTATGTCTGGAATCCAGTTTCTCCCACCTGGTTGAAATAAGTTCAAATGCCTCTGCTGCTAAGTCTCTGCGAGGCAAAACCCCATCTCAGATGATGAGGCAAGCAGCTGGAATTACATAGCAGGAACCATAGCAATATTACTCACACTAATTGTGCACAATAAGAATAATAGTTCACCAGGAGTAAAAAAATAAACATCTTTAGATCTGTATATTGATTGCAATCGGCTCACTACAAAAAAAGTACATAGGCCACAACTCTGTTGATCACTTCAGATGAACTTGTTTGTAAGTGCACACTGTAACAACATGTGAGTGGCAGGCTGAAGATAGTGTTACACAACTGTATCAGATCAGTAGGAAAAGGGAGAGTCACAGTGGCCATAATACGTGTGTGTTTTGTGTGTTGTGTCCTGTAGTTCCATTAGACTGATGTTTCATCATCAGAGTATATAGTCGACATGTTAATGTTGTACTGTGTTAAAGGGTGCAACCTACAAAATTTCAAATATTGTTTGATGACAGGTTCATTAAATATCTTTCACTTTGTACTAAGACATACAAAACATGCCAAAGATGTAGAATGCAGTTTGTGTTCCCTTGAGCAAACATTACTGAACCTTCTTCAAACAGTAAATTCACATACCCCTTGTCAGCAGCAATTAATTTTTATACTGAATTGACTATTTTCACAAGAAATGCAAAGAGTGAAATACTTTTTCAGATCGAAACACTGTATTTATTGAATGTACAGAACAAGATTCTACAGGCAGAAGTTGCAGAGTCTTCTTCAAGTGCTTGTGACCTTAATATGACAATGTAGGAAATACCACAAACCTCTATGTGGGTTTACATATCCCATGTGGGTTTACATATCCCATGTGGGTTTACATATCCCACATGGGTTCATGTACCCCTGGTTGAGTACTGCTGCCCCAAGCTAATCTGAAATGAAAACACCATATTGTGATGTGGTTGGGAACCTGAAACATATTCTGCACTTAACCTTAATTACGGAATTATACGAAGAGTAACAGCAAGTCGTTTTGTTGCTTTGCAGTCAAGTTCATGCCTGAGTCGAATCCAGCCAGTCAATCCCCAGGGTATAACTCACCGCAGCCAGCAGGAATTGTTGTTGCCAACCCTGGAGGAACAGCCCCTGCCACTGGCACCTTGGATTCCAAACCTTAAGCCTAAACTGCAAACTGCTGTGCCTGTTGTCAACCTCTTGGCATCACACCCTCAAAAACTGACAAGAGTGAACTGGAGGTTCTCACGTGCTATAAATCGGCATACACAACATACAGTACTAATGCCAACAGGTTGAAAGGCAAAGGACATGCCTGACATTATTCTGTGTTACTTTTCAAACCTTAATGATAGAATTTTGGAAAGAAGGAAGGCATGGTACAAAACTTGACAGTACAGTTTGGGTTGCTTTAGTTTATGCAATAAATCCTCTCTCTTTACACAGCCTTAAATTACATGCTTGTTCTCGTCACTTCTGCACCTGGGTTCACAAATGGCATGGCACTCTTCTATAACAATGTTCAGAATGGTAAAAAAGAAGCAAAATTGCCCCTTACAGATAGGTAAATGTAGCATGAGGAAGCAACTAATGGAACACCAAACACATATGGGTGTGGTTATCAGTAATTTGCAGCATAGTTTTGTTTGGGTGTGCTACACAGCATTATCTCCTGTACAGAAAACTTTGTTACTTACTCAGTGTGAATTAAATGGCTGTCAAATGTGACAGGTGTTTCGAACAATTGTTTTTCTGTCGCTTTCAAATAGCCTTGCATCTCATTGTATCTCTACTCAACAGGAACAGTTTTATAAATAACGTAGCTTGCTTAACTCTTGTGTAGCTTGGCACATGGAATTGTAAGACTGCTCAGCTTATAGCAGTGTGTCTTCTTATCTTTTAAATGGTGTATGTATAGATCAGAGACATACAACTGAAACACACCAGTGGCACTCCCATTTTCCACAATTTATTGACAATATTGTCTGCCCTGTCCAAGTAAAATAACTCCATCTCCAAGTAAGGCAAGGCACAAAGAAAACACCAAAATTCTATTTTGTTTGTTTTCATGGCACTCAATTGTCTTACTTCTTGGGAGGATGTGCACTGAATGAGGGTGAGGCACATGCCTCTGGCATCCAGGGGTTGCAGGTATAAGAATGCCTGATAATGCGCCTCACAACAAAGGTGTCAAGAACATAGTCACAGACAGCACAATTTTGTTTCTGATTTTGAGTTTACTGTGCATGCACTGAAATTGACTTGTTGCAAAGTTCTAAGATACAGCATGCTCCCAGCCACTCAAGCAGCAGCATGGCATGATTTGGGACCAATCCTGTTGAAAACGGACCCAAGTTCCAAGAGTAAACAACAATGAGTTGGTGACAATGACATAAATTTTAAAATTCATTCAAAACCTGTTTTTTTTTGACAAGTCCAATACCAACAGGTTGGGGGTCCTGATCTGTAATGTGACACACTTGTGTAATTTGTGTAATATAGCTTAGGCATTGATTTGTTTTCTTATCACCAAAACCATGTTTTGTAACACGGACAGAGAAGGCCTATGTAACTTAGCAACCCTCGGATCAACAGTCGCTGCGTAGTTCCACTGTGCCCTGCATCAAGTGGTTTTTTGTTCTGACTCCAGTCCTTACCTTTTATTTAAAGGAATCGATTTGTGTGTTGAAATATAAATAGTTTATTTATGAGACATATGGGACAACACTATACGTATTATCTGTATTATTATACTTAGTGTGAACATTTTCATGAATTTCATGAAGTACACAAGAACATGCTGTTTACCATATTCTTTCTTTTTTCCTATATGATGACAAAGATGATGATGATGATGATGATAATAATAATAATATTCATGTAATATTTGTGTATAGAAAAAATGTAAAGTTAATACTGATACTGTAAAGATTAGTGTGTATAAATATTAAATACAGCATTTGTTTTATTGTGATACAAATATATGATTTCATACTTCCACAAAACTCCTCAAGTAATGGCTAATAAACCGCTTAACATCTTTTTCTTCAGGTTCCTCCTCATTTCTAATATTGCCAACTATGTAGTGCAGCAGTGGCTATTTATTTATGTATTATTCATTTTGCAACACAGTAATCCTGGCAATACAGCATCAAATGGTGGGACGATAAGTGAATGGTGAATTTGAAAGATTTGGGAAGAAAGCAGTCATGGAATAATTTGAAGTATTATACAGTCATGTGCCTGCAAGAACTAGGATGGCTGGTCTGCAGGCTGAGATTTGTGTTCCTCTTCCAAACACAAAGTTGGAATGCTGCTCACTCACATATGTTTGTGGAATATGTACAGTGGTTCACAATGAATATTTTTAAACAAAACAGATGATTTACCGGAGAAATGATATGAAAGATAAGCCACTAGATGTCACCCCCAAAATCACACATCAGGAAATTAAACATGGAGATTGTGCGGAACACAGATGTTATTCTACGCGATGTTTTCTAGGCAACACAGACATTTCTTCTTCTTCTTCTTCGTTATCAGGGCCCGAGGCATACACCTTAGATGCACCGCAACCTAGAGGCTTAATGTGCAACCCTGGGTCCCCCCTAATTTAGACTTTCCCACTTCGGTCACCAGGTGCCCCCCCCCGTCTACACAACATGAGAGACCCCAAGTAGCGAAAGGAGGAATATGGGCGAGAAATGTCCAGTAATTTTGCCTAAATGTCGACTTCCACGCTACATTTAGGTATTTTTTATGTGCCGCAAATCTGCGACATGGGACCGATGGCTTTACTTCCCCTCCAAAGGAAGGTGTGCTGAGGATTTTTTCGCCCTTAAAAATCCGACGGCTTCGGCCGGGTTTGAACCCGTGAACTTGGGTACTAAAGGCCAGCATGCTTACCCCTAGACCACCGAAGCCGCTAACACGGACATTACAATATGGGAACTTAACAACAGTTCTTTTTCCTACATCACAGCTGACGAGTTCTAAGAAGTTTCCTACATTCCTTCGATGCCTATGCTTCAAGTAAAAAATATATGTAAGGATACAATTTCTACCAAAGAAAACACACTATATCAGGAGACCAAACTGTTCATGCAGTTTAGAGAAATAATGTTTATTGTGAGAATAATATGAAATTCATAAGTACAATGTGTAGGCCAAATGCAGAAATTTTAAATGTTAAAGCAGGTGGTACATATATTTATCACTGAGCTTTAAAAGACTAGTACAAGTTATCATTAGTCAGCACCAAACAAAATTAATCCGCCATGTGTGCTTGCATGTCTTTATTTGTATTTTCGCTTTGCAAACCAACAAGTAGACAAGAGTATAATATTAAAATGGATCTTAAGAAATAGAATTTGGATTTGAAGGTACATGGCTGTTACTCATAGCTACTCGGCGAGGACCCTGTAACATTGAACACAATGGTCTGCAATAGTGTGTAAACTGGCAGGATATGTTTTCACAAATCTTAAAAGGCACAATGTAAACATCACACAGTTCAGAATTGGAAAGGTTACTACAAGAAGGGCATTCTTGATTCTAATCAAAGGCTCCAAAATGAAGAAAATTATTTATTTATATCATTGTATGCCTAGCCTATATACATTCCATTCACTATAATAATTACAATAATAATAATAATAATATTATTATTATTATTATTATAAAACAGATACATGAAATTTAAACTCACTTGTATTTGTAAGTCACAATCTTTCCTAACACAAATACAATGAAACAAAAATTACAGAAGCCATAACAAACGTAATGAGGCAGGAAACTGTTCCAAGTAGTATGTGCACCCAAAATACTGAGATTTGTAACAATACAGAAAATACTGCATCCTAAAATTTCCTCTTCTTGGAAACAGTAACAGAAAGTTTAATTATACAGAGCCACGGTATCCTATAGTCACAATAATATCATACAGAAAGAGAAGATGAAGTGCAACAGGTGGGGTATGCTTACTGGCCATATACATTCTCATCACTGTAGGCAATGTATAGGAAGAAGTCTTCTTCATGATGCTCCTGAAAACAAATGGCCAAAGTGAGTCACTCTGTAAGTCATGACACTGACCATTTCATTTGATGTACACGAAACACCACAACAAAATTTATGTTAGTCTACTGTCAAGTCTGAGCACTAATTTATGAACAATACAGTACAGCTGTCAGTAGCTGTCAGCAGTTACCTGGTATAGCAAGCCTACTGCAGTAGTGTTGCTGCTGGGAACATCATTCAACCTGTACAAATAGTCCATCACTTAATACCTTTTACCTGGTATAGCAAGCCTACTGTGACACTGATGAGCCTCAGAGCAGGATCCCTGTTAGGAATCAAACCTGTCATCCAGCATGAATGCACAGCCAGTTACTAATAAGATGGTACTTAGAGTGAGCCAAATGTGGTGCTGGAAATCAGCTATCACTCAACCTGTACAGACATCCAGTCACTAAGCAGACGTTACCTGGTACAGTGAACCCATTGTGGCACTGGTTGGCGGGATCACATTATTTACGAAGAAGAATAACGCGTCCTCTGGACGTAGGTGGATTCTCTTCCTGATGAGGAAGTAGAACTGGCCGACTGTCAGATCTGACGGAACCAGGTATTTCTTCTTGTCCAGATCTCCAACTCTTGCCTTTGGGGCTTTCTCTACTATCACCTATGCAAACAGAAGCTATCACAGACAACAGAACTTTATCATGGCCAAAATGAACCACACTCCTACAGCAACGCCTGAAGCTGACCAATATGACTGTGCATTAACTGAAGAGGATATTTATTACCAGGCAACATAAAGGAATGGGAAGAAAGGAGTTGCATTCTGTTTTTAAGATGTGATATCAACATCTGTTTTAGTTAACCAGAAGAACTTCAAGGACAGTCAATACCTGTACTTACGACATTCAGGTTTCTCCCACAGAAGGAATCAATGCCAAGACAAGCATTACCCATGTCTCACCCTCTGCAACTTGCTAGTAATAAGAATAAGAGTTATAAATACCCAGTATAGCGCAGATGATGGGTACTAAAATGTTGAAAGAAATTTTGCATAGTCAGGAGCCTAAGATCCTTTACCATCACAAAAACCCAACACTGGACACTATCCACATGCAGCTATATCTAATAATCTTTAGCTGTGGTCAGAGAAATGTTTAGTTTAAGTGCCCATTATTGTACAATCGTTTCCCTTTTGGATGAAAGGGAAGTACATTACTGGGACAGCACTGTCTCATCTGTCTGTTAAATGTTAAGATCACGGTATTCCACGATGCAATGCCATGCAGTCTGGTAAATAGGTACCATGGTTTGGGAGAAGTCTGCTACCTTCATCTGCAGGATATGGGACTACTGCATCCAAAATGCTGGTGCACACCTACTACACATTCATCTGCCCTCCTGATGACAGATGCTGGTGGTTACTCCGAAACTATCTTACATACCTACCAAATTACAAAGTATCACATGCCAGAAAAAGATCATCTTCATCACAATGCATGATGTCACATCCCAAAGAACTGTAATTTTAATGCCTATCACAATCTGAACATAACTGTCAAAAGGTTAAATCTAATTCACAGCTTCATAACTCATTATCCAAACTGACTTCATCTTCTTCCCACTTACATTTCAGTCAGGCAAATGTTTTCTCTACAGTTCTGCAATAAAAATGGCACGCATTTGTTTTTTCCCCATATGAAGACTGCTATGATCATCTACATTTCTTGATTAACCTTAATGCCCCAATTTTACCTACAAACTTAATTCAATTATTACCACCCCAAAATACCTAACCCTGTCAGAACTGTGTCTGGCACCACCCTCAAAGTTGTCACACCATATGCCCAACCAAATTTTTCCTCATTTCAGTGCTGTTATTCTAACTCACATTATAACTGCCTTCCTGCCAGTATCATTCCACCACACTTATAATGCACTTACTGCATCCCCATCAGTACCATTTCATTCCAAAGTAATTTAACATTATTTCCCAGGCACCCACCCATCTCCCAATCACCACCATGTAGCATAAATGAACCTCCACTCCTGACCACCAGTCTGCCACAAACATCCCTGCCACTATACCAAGGCCTCTCCCATGGCATATCACTATCAAACCCACTGACTCACCAACCACAATGTCACTTTGCTACCCCTTCATCAATACCCATACAGCAAACCAATATCCCCCTACAATGCTACCCTTCTGCGATAGTCTGACCCTGAAGATGAAGGCACTATGGTTGTTCAAAACACTGCTACGGATCTACCAAACTACTGTATGGTTTCAGAATCCAACAAAATCTACATGACTAAGAAAACCTCAATCCTGGAAGGACAGTACTATATGAGTACTGAGTATGATACACCTAAAACAACCATAAACAAACTTGACAGTCGTGTTGTTGAGTAACAACACGCTGTGTAATCTTATCACCACTTTGTGCATACTGCTTGACCCTGAAGACAAAGGCAGTATGCTCCCCTGTAATGTCACTAATTACCAGTCAACATGATTTAACTTTCTAAATAACTTCGATATACTTAAATAATTATAACCAACAAACTGCATTTGTCCATAGATGGATAATGACTCCTCCATGTTTCGGCTGTTTTTGATAGCCGAAATACGTGGCAGTCATTACCTCTTTATGGAACAGTGTAGTTTGTAGGCAATAAACTTATTTATGTCCATCAATTACTTGGAAGATGTACAACATTAAGTTCCAACATTCTTCTTCTACAAGGGCCATTCATAAATGATTGACACTCATTAATGTAATGTGCAAAGAGAGATACCTAGCCATTCAAGAAATGTGCATGTTATGAGGCAGGGGCCATTGACCAATCACCCTATATATGGTACCAGAGGATGGTGTAGGTTCCATTTTCGCGGGATGATTATGTCAGTCAGTGGTGTGCTGTCATGCACAATGGAAGGTAATGTCTTGGACAAAGGTGTACCACTAGGTTGTTTTGGAAGAATGGGGTGTCACCAGGAAGCTGTATGTCATAGCAGAGTGTTTTGATGGGTGGAAAGTTGCAACAGTGAACATAAAACGGTCAAGCAGGGAATCAGTCCAGGCCACCCAACAACAGCCCGCACATTGTCAGCTGTGCTGTGTCTTTCTGACATCATGGAGAACAGTCGTGTAGCTGTTGATAAACTGCAACTGGCAACATCTCTCTGTCACGCAACAATTCATAAAATAACCCACAAAGATTTAAAAATGAAGAAGGTTTGTGCAGTCTGGGTTTCAAAAGATCTCAACCCCAAACAAAGAAGAGAAAGGTGCAGAACTGCCAAGAGCTGCTCGCTCTTCATAACAAGGACCCAGAGGGATTCCCTGTCAGACTAGTTACTGGAGACAGGTCCTGGTTTCACCATCAAACTCCAGAGGTGAAAAGGCAATCCATGCAGTGAAAACATGATGACAGTCCTTGTCCAGAGAAACTCTGGATGGCACTTTCTGCTGGAAAGCAGATGGCTTCAGTATTCTGGGACATGGAGAGCAGCCTGGTAATGAGTGGCTCACCTACAGCAATCAATTAACAGTGAGGTGTAGTGCAACACCCTTGTGTGTCTTCATCGCAGAATCCAGCTACAGCACCGCGGGAAACAGACACGCCAGGTTCCGTTGCCCAATGACATTGCAAAAACGCACAGCTTAAACAAACAGCATAGAAACTGGCATCCTTTGGATATAACATCTTCCCACATCCACCACATTCTCCAGATTTGGCCCATCAGACTACGCGTTGTTCAACAAAATGAAAAGAACCACTTCATGGGAGAAAATTCCCTACCTGTGATAGCCTGCAGACAGGTGTCTGCAGGCTATCACAGTATCCCCAAAGACTGGTACAATGCCACTAACCAGAAGTTACCAGAGAGACGGCAAAAGTGCACAGACCTTGGTGGGGAGTATGTCAAAAGTGCTACAGTGCAATTAGTTGCCAGTCATCAATTGGAGGCTTGTAACCCAGCTGAGTGTAAATCATTTACGAATGACCTTCATAACACATTTTCCCCATCTTACAACCCACTCAGAATGCAGTTTTAAATTAGTATGTCCAAACTTGGAAGGAAAGAGCAACTGTTAGTGCAGCATAACATATTGTGATGTTTTGGTCTGAAATACAATGTTTTGACACTTCTACTGATGCTGTCCCATTACAGGCCTGAACAGGCCCACAGGGTACCAGGAGGTTAAGGCCCCCAGATTTCTTGACAATCGGCACACGAAGGTGGTAGGATGTCAGCCTTATGCACCGGCCGCCTTTACTTTTAGAGGCTGAGTCGACCCCAGGGCACATGGATCTGGCAGATGCCACGGGAAAAATCCCGGTGACACCAGGAATCGATCCTGGGACCTTCCAACTTGTAGCGCAGTGCCTTAACCACTACGCTATCCCAGGCCCCCTTCTACCGAAGCACACAATATTTATATCTGATGACTTCTGCCCTGAGGATGAAGGGAGTCCATTCCTCACAAATACTGATACATGACTACATGACATCACATCCCAGGTGAATGTAATCCTACATCACAGAACATGCTGCACAATGATGAAGCCATGGCTTATATTATGATACTAACCTAATATTTTTCTGGTGATACAAACACCACAAATTTCTTTTACAATGCACAGTTCCTGATCAGGATTCACGGTGGGCACCCATCAAAACTGAACAGTGACACATTACCATTGCAATTACGTTATCAGAAAATGTTATAAAAGATGCAGTTACTGAATAACTGGTAAAGAGATTAAAAACATAGATTATCTAAAGTAAGAAGGTAATTTAAATAATACATAAAAATGTAGTACACGTCTCACAGTAAACACACTGCTATTCCACTATGAAGACCAATCAGTTAATACTGTTTACACACACAACCACTGCTTCTTGTGATAATCACATGAAACACAAATAACTGTGGGCAAAACCCTAGTGGTGCTTGAAGGAACCCATTCTTTAAAGTGTTTAACATTTCAGGCATGCAGACCTGCAATTCCTGCAATTTCAAGTGAACTTTTAGTACAACATAACAGCAAAAACCATATCCATATTGCAACTAATTTAAACACTTTCTTTAACAGAAGAACTGGCAAATAATAGTGAATGAAGCGTTCAACCACCAGTTGTCCTAACACATAAACATCAGAAATGACATTCACAAGGAAGATGCCAAAAGAGGCCAGCTGTGACAACACTGTATTTTCTGATGTCCCCAGTTTAGTTCTGTACTTGTCTCTGTTTGTCCGACAAGAATGAAGACATCTGTTCCACAGACATCCTCCCACTGCCAGACTGGAACACGGATGACTATATTCTAAGGGAACCTAAAGTTTAACTCTGGATCTAAACTAATTATGGAGGTCTGTTCTCTGGTGCCCTCATTTTGCATAATCTTTGGAAATGGGACTTTCAGTACAAGTAAAATCTCAAACCCCAACCACATTAGCACATTTGCAAAATATTTCATAAGTAATAAAGATCCGAACTGCATTCAAACCATTCTAGTAAGTCAACTGCCCTAACCTTATTACAATTCAAACCAACACATGTGCACAACTTAACACAAGTCACAATATTACAACATACCAGCTTTTACGTGTTTTGGGCCTCAGTGGCCCATCATCTGCAACTGTTTTGTACAATTGTGTGCTCCCTGATGATAAGCCTATGAGGCATAAAACATGTATGAGTTGGTGTGTTGTAATATTGTGACTTTTATACAGTTGTGTGCATTTGTTGGTTTGAATTGTAATAACTTTATTGTAATGCATGCAATGGGGAATGTGAGAGTCTTAACCTTACCTGTGTTTACCGTGCTTAACACCAAACTTTCAACTCCCATAAATGTAACCTACCCCATCAGCACCATTAATAAACAATACAACTGAAACAAGTGTATAAAAAAACAGTGTATAATATGGTGCATTTATAACAGAAAAGAGAAAAGGGCCCAACAGAAATAAATGGAGTGAAAGCAATCCTGGACTATAACCAAACCACAACCTTCATTGTGTTTGAGTATTCTACGGGGTAATTATTATTCCAACAAGCATCATTACAACCCAAACATATTTGGAGGCAAGGGGTAACACATAACGAATTCGATGTTATGACGGAAAAAACACATGTAATTAATGCAAAACAGAAGTTGTAAAATGTTAAAATAATCTTAACATGGTCGATGACTCGTTGATTGTTACTAGCAACTGACGCAGTTGAAACAATGCAATGACCTTTACAATGTTGACTGAAGACTTTTCAATCAAAAAAAAAATTTCCACTACACTCTTTCACGTAATATTATTACGATTTTGCAAACGAATTCCCGAAATTATGTACATGCCTAATCTATCTACACCAAAATCTGCTATGTGAAACTGTTTGTGTGACTATTGATTGTCTTCCGATTTTATTCTTATGACGTGCTTTATGTCTTATGCCAATGCGCTCTAAGGATTTATGTAAGTGAGATCTCGTATATATGTATGTATGCATGCATGTATCAACGTAAGCAGAGTCCTTTTGTTATCAATCTGCAAATCAATGCAGTACTTACAGGAACCCTGTCGGGGTATTTTCTTCTTATTTTCTCTCCCTCGGCCTTCCTCTTTTCAAATGGATGTTCTTCCTTGTATTGGAATTTCATGCTTTCAAGCGCATACACTATTTGCTGACTACAATTATCAAGGCTTGCTTTGGTTATTTGCACGTATTGACAACACGCAATCCTCTGACGATAACAATGAAACAACGGACTATCAGATGCCTTTTCCCACTCAACTGGGATATAGTTCGCAATGCAACTAACTCGATATATTTGATTTATTGGAATTCAACAAAACCGTGGTTACAAATTTTACTAAAGTATAATTATATTTTTTTTAGTGACGTTAACTTTTAGCGTATACGGTAAAGTTCTTTTCTACGAAACGTGTAATGTATTCATCCACACATACGTCAGTAATCACATGATGGCATGGTGTGGGGATGGGGGCGCGAAGAATCAAGGTTGGCAGATGATGATGTCACCTGATATATAAATTTTCAACTTGAAATTTTCAGCTTACTTTTCGAAATACTTTTCAATAAATAACAACAGTGTACGAAATAGTGAGTTTCAGATAAGACCATTTGCCTGTAATTCAGCCTGTATTCTTTTTGCAGTAGACTCATAAGGTCTGAATAGTCTCTATTGGAATATTGTTGTAGTGTTCATGAAGAACATCTAGTTGCATGAGAGATGATTCAGGAGGGATTCTGCTTTTCACCCTACTAAAACTGACCACAGTGGTTCGATGATATTTAAGTCTGGTGACTGTGTTGGCCAGGGAAGATGTGCATCTTCATGCTCCTCAAACCAAGACTCGCTGTGTATGGGTGAATTGTCATCTTGAAAAATTGCATCATTGGTAGGAAACAGCATCTGGACTGTAGGATGCATCTGGTTACCAAAATTGTCCACATAGCTACTGGCAGTAATTGGACCATTCCAAGTAATTATAGGACTGGCAGAATACTGAGATACTGCTGCCCAAATCATCACAGGCCACCTCCATGTTTCACAATTGGAACCAGCAGTCAGCATTATAGGCTTCCTTGGGCATTCTCCAGATGTAAATCCTGCCTGATGTTGGGAACAGCATGAAAGACTGCTTTCTCAACTGACCATATTACATATTTCCAGACATCCAGGCTTTATGACCATCATACCATTTTTTGCCTTTTAGTGTTGTTTTCAGTAATCAAAGGTTTAGCAATTGCAGCTCTACCGTGGATTGGATTTGTGAAGCTGTTGTCAGACTGTTTTTTCAGAAACGGTCTTCAAGACAAATATTGAGTACTGCTGTCACCTTTGCTGCAGTACTATAATTTTTACAGTCCTTTCAATATACAGTGATCCCTTCCACTTAGTTTTGGTTTTCAGCCACTATTCCACTCAGCTGATGACGGCTTCCCACAATATGTGCATGCTGTCACAACCTTGGAAACTGCTGTCTGGGTACACCTCATAAAGTAGCTGTTTTGGTTACAGATGTTCCAGCTAAACATGCGCCAATCGTCTGTCCTCTCTGAAAATCGGACATCTCCCATTTTGCAGTACTTTCATTCATACTGTTACTAAGCACAATCTGTAATGCACTGGCAGTGGCAATACACAGCATAAGCAAACAAGAGAATAATGAAAGATACTTGCAACTAACATTCTTTCAGTACGGCCAACACACAACAGTTGTATTACTATATTGTATAGTGTTTCCATGATTTTGTCCATCCCCCTTCATCTATTGATCAGAACATAATGGGAGTGTATCACTTAAAAATTGAGATTTGATGTGTTCCATGTTATGACTGTATAGTCTGTTACAAGGGATGAGCAGTAACACACGAGATCTGCACACTTCTGGGACATTATGCAGCATACAGTGGTAATTCCATACTGGCATTCTGGGACGGCCTTTCAGTCCCCTCTTCAAAAAGTCAAGAATACCATGCATCTCATCTACATCATGGTGGAAGCCTAAAATGACAGCAGCAACACACGTGACAACCATCCACAATGTTGTGTGTTATCTGCTTTGTATGATTAATTCACTAGCAACAGGAACTGACAGTCAGTGGACTTCATAAAGTGTAATCATTACAGCTCTGTGTACCAGTAGGGCTGTCACTCATGTAGATACACACACACAAAATATGTTAAACTGTTTCATCCTTGTCCTGATTCCTTTTTCAGGGGGGCTGCCTCCTAGGCTACTGTTCTTTAGGCTGTTTATGTTCTTTAACCCTTAGCGTACTGAGTTAAATCCCATCTGTAAGTCCCAGCTTGCCGAATTATTCTGCGGGGCATTTAAATTTTGCGTATGCTTTTCGAAAAACCTGAATATTTCAAGAACCAAGCGGGATAAATTTGTGAAACAAAAAGCAATTTGTGGGGAAGGAATCAGACATTGCTCAGGGTGCCTTAAAATGCTATAATGTCCTTATTGCATAATGGAGAAGATACGTTTCTAAAAAAACGTGTAAATATCCATGCTCTTTTACTTACATTGTGGTGGAGGCTTCAACTGTTTGT
>JGI20166J26741_10305559_pt1 | contig 16463 bp, 9 predicted proteins | sample TergutCu122P5_FD_26741 | JGI IMG/M metagenome (IMG submission 26741)
TTAGTTTCATTCAGCAACCATGGGACCATTCGGGTACCAGACTATCAAATATTCTGGATTATCATGTGGCACCTACACTGATCTAAGTTGTTTCAGGTAAACTTTTGTTACTACTCCTGTCACTGGACTGCACAAATAATCAGAGGATTATTCCTTTAGGATATCTCCTTCAGTTGCTGGTTCAGTGCCACCATGAGCCCCTGTCTGTGTCTTTTCTGGAGTCTGTACAGTTTATTTCAGGAATACAGAAAGATAAATGGGCTGTGGATTAGGAGTCTTCATAGGTGTAGAAGTTGACAGAGGAGGAGGCAAACGGTCAGGGGGTACATTGGAGGTCGACCTAGAGACACTCTTGGAGATCGTCCTATCATATACGTACAATCCGACTAACAAACACACACACACACACACACACACGTGTATTCGTACATTTCATGGATCTATAAGAGTATAATAAAGACCGTAGGATGTGGAACAAATCAAATTACGCAAAATATACCAATTTACAGTGCAAAATACTACAAATATTTTACAATAACAGTACGATAAATCATCGTTACACATAAACAATCCTTTGACACAATAAAAGCAATGTGTATCTATGTATTTTCTTAAGGCTGCTTTAAATTTTGCCTTGTCCTTCTTGAGGATTGTCTGACAGGGTGGTAAACTGTTGGAAATTTGTATACCACCATAGAATGTACTTTTATTAAAACAATATATGTTTATTTTGGTCTATTAAGATGATGCGTATTCCTTCATTAACACTGTGTATACATAAACTTGTTTGAAAGTTTTTCTTCATTACAGAAAATGAAGTTCATTAATGAAAGTATATACGGTCATGGAACAGGCAGAATTACTTGATTGATTAATTATACTTCTACATGATGTTATGGGTCGTGCATCAACCACAATCCTGACGATTATCTTTTGTGAAGTAAAATTCTCCTCTCTGTAGGAAGAGTTACCCCCAAAATTATTCCATATTTTGTAACAATGAAACTATCCGTAGTAAATTGAGTTGAGAGTACACATTACTAATATGGACCACTGACCCAACTGCATAACCTGCTCCACTTAATTTAGAAATTCCTTGCTTAATATGTTTCTTCCAATATATGTGGTTGTAAATTTCAGAAATGAGTAATATTTTATTATTTGTTTCTTCTATATACTTCTTTTTATAACCAATATGTAATGTAGAATGTGATGAATTCTTTGTTATGAATTTCATTGTATTGGTTTAGAACTAAAATATTAGCAGCAAACCATTTAATCGCAGAAGAGAGAACTAAATTTGACATTGAAAGGAAATCTTCAACATTTCTGCTTGAAATTGTGACACAACTATCAGTAGCAAATAATACTGATCCTGATATGGAATTTATTCTCAGGAGAAGGTCATCTATGTATATTAAGAACAACAGAGACACTAGAACTAATCTTTAGGGAACTCCATGTTTCAATTTACTGCAGGCAGAGAAAACATTTTAGTTGATTTAGGTGATGTTACTTCAACTTTCTGTCTTCTATTTCTTACATAGCACCTGAAACAATCTTCAGCTACATGTCGAATTCCATAGAATTGTAAATGAGCTAATAAAATTTCGTGAGTCATATAATCAAAAGCTTTTGCCAAATCAGAGAAAATTACTGCCACATGCATTTTTTTGGTTAATAGATTTTAAGACACTCTGTTATTCCGAAGGTAGCACATTCTATTGGTATCCCTTTCCTAAGACCATATTGTTCAGTGATCAGTATGTTGTTTGAATGCAGCTGTTGTGCATAGCTTTTTGAGTACATTGGAAAAACCTTTAGTAATGGTTTAGGCCTGTAATTTGTCATACTGGTTTATCTCCTTTCTAGTAAAGTGCAATTTTAAGACTATAAGGAAAATTACGTGTTTATAGTGAGTGAATATAAATGCAGCTGAATGGGTGACTACAGAAGGTTGTATATGTTTATAATATTTGACTTGATACTTCATCATAACCTGATGATTTGTGCAGTTTTATGGAATGTATTATATGTATTATTATTATCCTCAAATGCTGGAGTATCAGGATATCCACAATACCCGCTTCCTGACAAGAGGAGTGCTATTATGTACAAATTTTAAATGCTGTACTCCATCAACTGTGTTATGTTTCATCACCTGCAAGATGTGAGAAAAAATAAGAAATGAGGCAGTATCACATGTGAACGGTTACTCATGAGCCGCTGGATTGCCCGGTACATACGTTGAATTTCCCTGAGGTAGTTGTGCAGACATTAAGATAAGCAAGAGAATTAAAAGGTGATTATTCATTTTATGGTGACCATACTGAATAGGTTTTAGGCTTCAGCAGCATCCAAAATGCCAGACATATTTCCCTGACTGCCCCAGCACTGGGGGTTCAGAATACAAAGTAACAAAAGCAGTTAAAAGTAAAGTCGGTTATTAATCACTGATATTAGTTTTGCCTCAAATTTGTAAGTTATCTCACAGATGAAAAAAATATTTTGAAAATAATTTTTAGCTATTACTTGGTTAGTTATAATAAACCCTTCAATTGACTTGGAAATTATTAATTATATTGCAAATTATAACAGCTGCTCAGAAAGTGACACGTCATGGACACAATTTGTGTTCTTAATTCCATATAAGTAGGTGAATATTTTAGTGTCATTTAAAATTGGCAAAGGATAAAAAATGAAACTTTTTCCCTCTCAATGCCATGAAAACATAAAAGGGGAGTAGAGGTATAGCTCCACTCATTCTTAACCTTGGAGTTGTGTGTTTAACATCATACCCCAGCCGCATAAAATTGGGACTTCTGTATGTATCGAATAATTCCACCTATTTAAATGTCAATTAACTATATTTTATTTAATATTCTTCTTTGCATTCTCGTGATGAGTACTAAGAAATAAAGCTGAACACAAAATCAGGCACTTAGAAAATATGGTCATTTAGTGAGAAAGGTCTACTTTACGGCAGGCCTCTTTCAGTGACATACTATCATGCTGGCATGACGCAACATTTCTGTTATCCCAGAGTCTTAAATATGCTTACTGACAGGTTTGTGATGAAAGATGTTTGTATTCTTAACCTAATCTTTTTTTGAAATGATAAAGCCACATGATGATAAGTTGAAAAATTCATGTTGCTGCAGGTATAAATACCTTCAAACGGGCTTTATTTGCAACCAGTGTCACTGAACTCTGATACACCATGAAGTCACTAGTGGTCATCCTTGGTCTTCTGCTTGCAGCTGTACAGGTAAGTAACTTCAAAGTAGAGCTCTTTATGACTGTAATAATTGAATTGATAATTGAATTATGAACATACGTGATTCAGAACATGCAGAATTAAGAACAGAAGTGACTTGTCAGTTCAAACGTAACACTGAAGACAAGTGACATGTCATAAGAGAACTGAAGTATATCAGTAACAAAAAGTAGTTTATTCTGGTCAATAATTCCTTAGAACTTAAACGTTTGAAACCAAACTCGCTGTCTTCATTGCACTAAACACACAACAAAAAATCATATCGATGTCACACAGAATGTTACACCTGACATTCAGTGGTTTCAAATCTGTGTTTGACCCTTGTGTGGTTTCACTCAAGAAATGTGGCTCTCTTTATGACAATACCCCCATCACTGGAGGTAGTGGATGTTATGACACGAGTAGGAAACTTGTGCTACTGTGTCATAATTGGAACAAATTATTTTTATATTCAGTCACAAAACTAAGGCAAGAATTATTACTGTACTGCAGGTTCCAAATAACACTTAAAATGTAGAGTGATGTTTAGTGATTAGGGATTTTTAGTGTTTCTGACACACTTAAACATTCCATACACAGAACTTAAATGTAAGATGTCTGACTGCCACAGGATACACTGAATTGAGGTGGGGTATTTCAGGTTCTGACAAATTAAGGGAGACTTCATGTTCTTAGAGCAGTGCCTGTGAAATCTGCCATCTTGTGGGATGTAACACCATGTAGTCTGGTACAATTTGCTGCTTACATCACAGGACTATATGATATAACTTGAACACAGAGGTAGCAGCATACTGAGAAATGTTGGTACACTTGCACCAGATAACACTGCATCACATTACAGCTTTGATTTTGCACCTTGTATTGCTAGACTCGTCACTGCGCCATAATAATGGAATATTATTACAATAAACATGAAAATTTACCACTTTGTTCTGTTCTAATTGTTTAAACGAAACTGCATCAAAGACAAATTTTTCTATTAATTTCAAGCAGATATCAGACAGGCTTTGGAGGATTGGATAATTTGAAAGACAAACAAAAAATATTGGTAGTACTAACCAATTCTATTTAATGTTCATTTTATTTTCACCAGGCTGCCCCTGGAGAAAGATTTTCAGATGGTCCTACACCACTGAATGTCTCTATGCCCCTTATTGGTAAGTGTGTGTAATACTAGAGTACCATGCTTATGTTTACTTTACATATCCAAAATTTGGTCAAGGTGACAATAGGGGAATAACATTATAGTACCAGTAGAAGTGTAAGAACTGCCTCAGTTTATAAACCCTTGATTTAAGATTTTAAGTAATTTCCATCCACTTTGTCAGAGACAGAAAATCATATTTGGTCTCAGTTTTTAAATTCATATTATACCAATATTTAACGTTCAGTAAATAATTCATTCGTTACGGGGAGGTTGCATAGATAGAGCCAAATGGTCAGCTGCATACCCTAAACACATAATGCCAAAGAAAGAGTCCCTGATATGCATTGTACAGGAGGGGGAGTGGGCTCCAAATCCAGTTTGGACATTCTGGAGAAGAGGAAATCTCTTGTCGCTGCCAGGAAACAAACCGCTGTTCCTCAGTTGTCCAGCCGGTAGCCCATTCACTACAACCAATAAGCTATCCTGCCTTATGTATAATTGTGTATGTTTGATAGGAAGAACATATAACTTTGGAAAAGCCTATCAGTCAATTGTCAAGCACAATCATTCTGGTCATCTCGAACCAATGAAGATTAATGGGGCGCAAACAAGGGGGTGGTGTTTGCAAGCTGCAGCCCCCACAAAATATTGAAATAAAAAAGCAGTTTTTGTAGACATGATGCTATCAAATGTCTTACGTGATTTACCCATTAGCTAAATCCAACCACTCAAATTGTCTGATGACTAATGCATTAGCATTTTGAAATATTAAATAAAAAGACTTAGTATTTGTTAGGTATACGGTACAGGTACAGGGAAAATTCACCCTAGAACAGGCCACGAAGGCCCAAAAGGGGATTAGAGAAATAGCTCTACTCTTTCTTTTACCTCGGCGCTAGATAGGGGTGGGTGGTCAACGCCACGCCCCGGTCGCTTTACCCCCCCGGGAAAGACCCGGTACCCATCGTAGAGGAGGCTGTGTGGGACCCATGGCTGGTCTTGACAGGTTCGGAAATTCCTGCCCCCACTGGGATTCGATCTCTGGACCGTCCAGCCCGTAGCGAGTTGCTATATCGACTGAGCTATCCCAGCCCAGTATGTGTTAGATGAATTTAAAAAAACAAAATTGGATCTCATGACTTAAATTAGGAGAGTTTGTCATAGACCGTGCAGCTATATTTGTGTGTATAGAAACACAGCTGCAGTGTTACGTTACAGTTGTACTTATGACATGATTTTTATAACTTAATTTTTAAAACTGAACATAAATTATGTACAGCCTAAGGGTCAGTCCTCAGCTTCCAATTAAAATTTCTAGGTGCGAAACCTTTTCATTTTTTATTCAATATGGATTTCAAGAGAGTCCTTGTAACTTCTTATAATTATCCAAGGCCTTCTATGAATTATGCAGTATTTTATGTGTAGGCATATAAACAAATTTTGTGGTTAGAGAAATTAATACCAGTGGGTTCATTTGAATTTCAGAGGTATCGCCAACGATTCAGCCACCGCAGATAGTAAATTGCCGTCCAGCAATACTTGGCCAGTTCCCACATCACGCTGCCATTCTTATAGGTCGTTCATCTTTCTGTAGTGGCAGCCTTATCTCCGGTAATTGGGTGCTCACTGCTGCACATTGTACCCCGGCGTAAGTACAAGCTGACATGTGACAAGAAACATCCAGCTATATTCTCAAAAGCAGGGTTTCTAAGATTACGTAATATTCATTCTGTGAACATTGTTTAGAAACATTTTCGCAAATATGTCAAAATTAATTTGTTTGTTAAAGAATTATTTAATTCAACCTCAGTTTGGTGGATCAGTAGCCTTCATCACAAATAAGGTATGTGACACGACAGTGTGTATGTATCGCAAGACTACAGCAGATGTAGTAACAGATAGAACTTCCACAGTCTACCCATTCCATTAAGTGTTACATTGTTTTGTGCGAAATGAAAATTGAGATAGAAATTTCAAGAAAAGGAGATGGTGATTTTGAGAAGAAAAGTTACTGGTATTAATGTCAAAGAAACACAGATATGAAATAAGGTTATTTTTATTTGAAAGTGTAACATATGTTGGTCTATGTCTTATTTAACATAACTGTCATCCGCTCAGATGATACAGTACAAAGGGATAGGATGACAAGCTCGATAGGAATCATAAGGCTGGAAAATGAAGTGGTCATGGCCTAATTTAAGGTAATGGCATGTATTTGACTGGAGGATTTGAGAGAAAAAACATGATACATTTGACAGTGGAGCCAGTCTCTATGAAGTAACTCAATTGACTTCAGTACTTATTCCTCTGTACAACAGAAGTGTAATTATTTAGTGGAGTCTTGGAAATTTTCTGTGGTTTTAAAATCTGTCATGTGAATACAACATAAAACACTAAATATTTGCAAACTCTATTCAAAATTCTTGAATGATTGCTGTGAATTATTACATATCTTTTGACACGTGTTATCTACTCTTCTTTCTCCTTACATTAATTTAAGAGCACTAGAAGAAAGACGGAATATTTGGAAAAGAACTATCTACCATTTACAATAAAGATACATGTTTTAGTTCCTGGGGTAATATATAAGTATGTAGGTTTTAAAGTATGAAGTAGATTTTTTCATAAACAAATAAAAGTTATAGGGTCCTATTAATTATTAATATTAATAATAGTACTATTATTTAGGGAAACAGTGACACATCTGCAGTGGATATGCGAACTGACAAAATACCTGTATTATATTTGCAGAACAACATTCCAAGTCATCTTGGGTCGCGTACAATTGCCGGGAAGTGGTGGTATTGTTCAAGTGACTACAAACAAGATTGTACACCCTAATTACAACCCCAGGACCCTAGCAAATGACATTGCACTCCTCCGCATTGAAATTCGTCACATAGCTAATAGTGAGTATCCTTCACAAGTGTCCCTTATGTTGTTGTGTGTGCACTGCGGTCACGTGATTGGTGTTCAACCCTGTGGCTTCTGCCAATCTTAGGAGTAGACAGCCATGCGACAGATTCTGTTACCCACAATGATAAAGTGATCATAAGAAAGGGTGGTCATAAGACGGGGCCCACAATCAACCATGTGGGGGCAACTGCTTTTCATAATTTCTAAGTGAAAATGTCCATCTGTGAGCAGAAAATTCAGCACAATTCTGTACCAGCTGAATTAAAACCTTTGAGTGATGCTGACCAACTTCCCTTTCTTTCTGTTCTATGTTCTTTGAAGCAAAATGTGCATAATATTATGCTTGAAAAAAAAATTATCAACAGCAGCAGGGGTGCACAAAATATTGGTAGCAGGTCGCCTGAGGGACTACATTTTGTGCGGCAGTGCCTTGATATTTTTGGGTCCTCAGTGTGGAAAATCCTTCATGTCACATAACTGGTGTCTGGAATTTTAATGTGCCTTCTAAATTTTGGAAACTTTGCGCATCCTTGAATGACATTGTTCATAGACTTCTCTCTGCCTTGTCACCTGTATTTTCTCCAAGTTAATTTTTAATGTCTTAACTTTCTTAATTGTACAAGATTATTGTTATATATATATCGCTTCAGGCAGCAGATCAGAAATAACTATAAAGCTTTGAAATGTGGTGATGGAGAAGGCTGGAGAAGATCAGTTGGAACGATCATCTGAGAAATGAAGAAATATTACTTAGAGTAAATGAGCAGAGGAATATCCTACACGAAAGAAGAAAACGAAAGGCTAGCTGGATTGGTTACATCTTACATAGAAACTCCTTTCTAAAGCAAATTATAGAAGGAATGATGGAAGGAGAAGTGGAAGTGAGAAGAAGACGAGGAAGAAGACGGTAGAAGCTAATGGATGACCTTAAGGACAGGAAAGGATACTCACATTTGAAGGAGGAAGCTCTAGATTGTATTATGTGTAGGAATCATTTTGGAGGAGATTTTGGACGTGTCGTCAGACAGAATATTGAATGAATTTACCCTATTCGTTATGTTTTATATTAGTAGTAAATACTGACATTTCAATGTTTTGAAAAATTAGGATGGATTTATTTTTCATTTGTATTAACTAGACACTGATCAAAAACTACTAATTTCCTCTTGTTCGCACTTTGTGTTTCATCTGCAGTACTTTAACATTATAAGGATTATAGTAAATTCCTTTTAGGGTAATTCCCCGGCGGCTGCTTTATATATGCCGACGTTTAGGAACCCTCTATCGTTTCACACTTCTGCCTAAGAAAATGTAATAGATAGGAGGTTCCGAAACGTCGGCATATATAAACCAGATCCCGGGAAATTACCCTAAAGGAAATTTACTATATTCAGTATAGGGCGAAACTTTAAAATCAAGAATATTATTAGAATTATTTGTCATTTTGATTGGTGGCCTAAAATGGTAGTTAAAATATGTAGTTAGTTATGGTCCTCAATTTATAACCGTTAATGAGGTACTTTAAATGAAATAAACGTGTCAGTTAAGCATCCAGTTGTGTGCAAGAGTTTGGTTACAGTAAACTCCAATAAATAATACAATGGAATGGAAAATACAAAAGTAGGATGAACTGATTTCCATATGCAGTTAACAAGAGCCAAGAGAGCGTACAGACAGGGGCTACAAGCTGCAAGAATTTCTTTGTTTTTTACTTAATATTACATTATGATGGTACAAATGAGCGATACATAAGAGAATTCCTTTCGTATGTTTTGCATTAAGACGTGTGTCTTTATTGTTTCAGTTCACGTCTGGCCTGTCTCACTGCCATCATACGGTTCTAATAATCGTACATACGAGGGTGCAACTGCCCATGTCAGTGGGTATGGCCTGACATCACCGGGTAAGTGTGTTGACCCATTGAATTTGTACAGCACAGATAAATATTTGTTATTATACAGTCATTTCCACATGGCTGTATTTGAAGTTACATAGAAGTATGTAATTTGAAATCCATCAGTTACACTTTTAGTGCAATCGTTTATGAGCCTTTTGCTGTCATTGCATGGTAAAGGCTGTGTTAGAACAGATAAAATATTCTGGTGTCACAAGCACAGGAGAGACTGCGTAGTCCTGGTCCTAAAGTTTCAACTTGCAAGGTCTGAGGTGCTTAACAGTAGTGTTGCTGATTCTTCAGGTTGTCTGGAATATTTGTTTTTTTGACTTATAACAGTTACTAACATTTCAAATAATCATAGTGCCCTCAACTTCAGGATCAAACATTTCAAGACTTCTTGATTCTATCTTCTTCGATGTCAGAAGAAAATTGGTTGTCCTCATGAGAAAATCACGGAGTCCTTGTCCTCTGAAACAAGCCACAGGTACACAGTAAGAATCCCAAAGCACAGCTGCCTTCTTCTTCTTCTTCTTCTTCTTCTTAGGGCCCGTCTGCTGAAGCCCCTGAGGCTTATTTTGCAACCTTAAACATACCTCACCACAGATTCAGTAGTCCTCCTTCACTAATAATGAGGCAGAAGTCCCTAACTGAGGCTGTGCTTATTTCTTTTGGTTTACCGACAGTTCCCCAAAAACATTATAATGCTGATGAGTGAATGACCCACAGCAGCATGTGATGTGCTGCACTGTTTCAGTCTCCATCCCGCAGTATCTGCAAGGTGGATCCCCGTTAAACAGGCCCATGGTACACAGGCTTCCTTTTACAGGAGCATGTGCGATGAGGATTGCTACTACCATTTTTATTTGATGCCTGCCTAATTTGAGCAGGTCATCAGCTCTTTTCTTCCACGGTTTGCCTATAAAAAACGAGTTGTATCTGCAGCCTGATATATCTTTCCAGGTACTAAGGTGCTGATGCTCAGTCCAGTTCTTAATTGCTTCTCTTGCCAAACACTTAGGTACTCCAATAGCCGGCTCTGGACCGACTATCGGCTTGGCTGACGCTTGTCTAACAAGCTTATCAGCCTGTTCATTGTTAACGGTGTCCTGATGTCCCGGCACACAGACGAGGGTGACCTCGTAAAAGACATGAGACTGACGGGCCTCAGAGACTTCACCTGGGTCAGTGGTTTCCCAAGTTTAGGTATTAAAAAAACTCGGTGTGCCTACAACTCATGGAATTAGCCTAGTACTACACTGGCTCTTAATAACTTCAAAAGTTTTCCCGCTAGCTGTTCGAAACCCTGCTGTAGCATAATGGGCATTATTCCATCCATGCCTAGGGATTTATAGGGTTGAAATTAGAAAACCGCCCATTTCAATTTGTCGTAACTAATGACCCTTTTGGACAGTGTCCAGCCTTCCCTGGATCCAGTCCATTTCGGAAACTCCAGTTCAAGACCGTCCCAACCTCCAGAAGGTTCCAGGATTATTTCGAAGCCAGGGAAGTGGACCGGGAGTAATTCTTCCAGAGTCCCTTTCTCTGTTGTGGTATAATATCCATTTTCAAGTTGGATGGAGCTTATTGCACTCTGCTCATACCTAGAGAGTATCCTGTGGAGTCTGGCACATTCTGGAGCTTTTTCAGTCTCCTCACAGTGTCTTCTCCACGATTCTCTCTTGGCCTGCCTGAGTGCCTGATTATAATCTGTTAAGGTTCTTTTGTATTCAGTCCAGTTCCCTGACTTTTTGGCTACGTTGAATAATCTTCGAAACTTCCTCCTTTTCACCGCGAGTTCTTGATTTCACCAGGATGTTTTAAAGTTGGTCTTCCTCACGGTAAGGGGACAGTTATCATTATAAGCAAAAGCAATGGCATCTTGAAACTGATTAGCAGCTATTTCAAGATCTGTGAAATTTTTTATTTTGTCAGTCATACCACTCGGACAAACTGACAGGTTATTTCTGAACGACTCCCAGTCAGTTCTTGGTGGATTTCGATAAGTTATAACTGAATCGTCGATACCCGTAACAGTAAATCAGGTGTATCTGTGGTCAGAGCAGTTTACTTCTTCAGTTTAATGCCCACCTTTTATAAGGTTGCCAGCATGAAAAGTGGCAATCGTGATGTCAATGACTTCCTGCTTGTTAGACTAACAAAGGTAGGTCTGTTGCCTCTGTTCATTATGTCCTGTCCGTTAGCAATAATGTTTTAGTGACCACTGTCAATATGTAGTGCTTACTATGTAGAGGCGTATCTTCCGCTACATAGGCAGTGAATAAAACGTGTATCGGTAACGTTGTCACCAGTCGCCGTCGCGACACTAAGTAACACACAGACTCAAGGATTGGCGGGGATAGCATTTGAATAGTTAATATTTCTGGCAAGAAATGTAACTGTGTAGGTATATTGTAGTTTACTGAGTTCTATTAAATAAATATATTACAAATGAGAGCAATAGTAATCAAAATATGACTCGGTTAATCTCAAGTTACAAAGTTAGGAATAACCGCTTTCCTCTCTCTTGTGGCCTGAAGGGTGTAATTTGGAATTAATAAAAGTAATGTCAAAATAAATCCCAAGAGTGCTCGGCTCGAATAAATAGGTTACAATCACAATTCAGATGCCTTACCTCTCAGAGAGCAAAAGTAGAACCATCGCACAACTCAATAATAACTTTCAACAGTCTTTGGCAGACAATACTTCTTAGTTGTTACACAGTCGTTTTACGGTGCAGGTAACGTCGTTACAAATTTGTAATACGTTGTAGAGATACTGAACAGCCGTAGAGCAGTAATTCAACGAGCGAGCAATCAGTAATAATGCCAATAATCATCATAAATAATTAAACCTAATATTTATAGAGGGAAAGTTAAAATTCATCTATTTAACTGGGTTACTACCGGGTTGAGGGCACAACAGCGCTGATACCGCGGTAGCGAAAACTGTGAATTCTTCCTAGTATACCAAATATGGGCATGCTTGAACACCTCTTGACACATAAATGTTACCCAATATAGACATGCTTGTACTTTTTGCAATATGTGACTGTAACTTAACATGGGCGTACAATTAATACAAATCAATACAGTGTTAATGTTTGTTTATAAACGTATTAGCGCTGTTAACATTCATTACAATGTAGTTAAACAGGGTCTCTCCTCTGTTTTTGATGTTCGTACTTCCCCAGGAGGTGTGATGCGAGTTTGCATCATAGATGGTGATAAGGTGAGTTCTTTCAGCCCTGCAACCCATCACCAGCCTCTCCAACTCCCCGGGATATGGAAATTCAACGTCGTCGTATGGAAGATAGGCCGATCCGAGAATCATCTCCCCCGGCCCTTTGCCGCTTGACGTTTTGATTATCACCGCAGTCTGATCCATGGAACAGTGATGCATCAGCGGCAGTATCTGGAAACCTTTCTTGATTAGAATACTGGCCCTGGGATTCTGATTAGATCTACTATAGACAAGTTCTCCATCCACCTCTTTTAGACCACTGATTGTCCCATTTTTGGTCAAGGATACCTGTATGAGAGCAACATCAAAGCTCTTCATCGCTACGCAGAGGGCAGCCGATGCCACCTTACTGTGGTGAAGGCTTATTTGTAAAACCATCGGTCTCGGGATATTTCTTAGCTTCCTTCAGGATCCGAAAGATAATTTTCCCCAATCCCCAGAAGCCCTTCACGTTTGATCGAGCCAGAGCTTTTTGGGAGTCGGGGTCAATAGAGAAGGCTAGTGTTTGCTCCTTTTCTGTGACCTTTCGACTCATGACCGACCAGTCCGACGTGTTGTGCTCAGGATTTTGTTTCCTGGAACGTGTCAGGACGGTATTGACTTCGGGAGCATCAGGAATTCAAACAAGCCCCCTGGGTCTCTTAGGGAGGTCCTTGGAGTCAACCACAGTCTAATCCACGTCCTCCCAAAGCTCCCAAGTCCGCTCAGAGTTCGCATTAATCAGTCCTTTGTAGATTCATTTGCACAGGTGATCCGAAATACTCCCTGTGCAAATTTTGAATGTAGAAATTGTGGAGGAATCTCCCCTGAGGGATTTGCATCCACTGCCGTCAAGAGTTTTGTCTGGATTATGTCACTCTGGGTTTCATCCAATTTTGCATCAGGATGATGCCTATGAATGATTGCCAGCTTGATTCCAGTATCACTTTTCTTACATGTCGCAGTCTGCACTTCTGTGCTCCTGGGTTTTTAGGTTTCTGCTTTTCCAGGAATGGTGTACTCGAGTCTGAGTGGGGTCTTTTCACACCCCCACAACTCCCTGCTGTTCCTTTGACTTGATATGGAGGAGTTTTTCTTGGAGATTTCTCTACCGTCCCGGTCCCCTCCCTCTTCTTCCTTTCTCTAATGAGCTTTTCCGCTCTGCTCCTCTTGGATTGCAGTCCAAACGTTGAGATGCCTGCATACAATCTGTCCTTATCTGAAGAGGCAGCGGAAGTCTTTGAGTCTGTAAACTCTACATGAGGTTTTTGTTGTAACAAGTCTGCAGTTGTTCTTTGTTTAATTGCCATTTCTTTCGTGTCCAATTTGTTCCCACGAGTACGGGAGAAATATAAGGTCAGCACGGGCAGAGCTCCCTATTCCAGTGAAAGGCTGCATACTCCGGAATGTCGCCAGGTTTCCCGAAGGCCCCGTTAAAGGCACATCACCCATGTGCCATTCACACTTTCAGCACGGATTATGGCAAGTCACACATAACACTTTGTGGTAGAGACAGACCTGCCACAAGGACAGGTCCCCGGCTATCCGCCAACCGCCGACGTGACCGGTAGCCACTCAAGCACCGGAAACATAGCTGCCTTGCTGCCAAAACAATATTGAAACCCAAGAAGATCAGCAAGCTGCATGCTAACAATTATATGACTCAAGGCATTGACCCCATCAGCATGTACCCAGATATGTGCTCTGGCTTTAAATATGGTTTTGGCAGTCTTGGTGGTAAGTCATATCAGAATGCTTGATAGACACTGTGTTGGTCTACACACCACCTGATGTGGCTGGCAGCGCAATGGGATCTTATTGTGTATTCAATATTTTAAAACTCTTTGTGCCACTTTCACAAAGGAATGAAAGTGGGAAGGTTATGAATCAGTTATATAAAGTATGTATTTGATACAGAAATTCTTACACTAAAGACAGAAAATTTGCTAGAAGGGTCATGTCGTGGCACAGCCTTATGTTTCAATTAATGGAATTACTATATACCTTTCAGGACATTAACAAATAAAATGCTTGTAGTAGTATCATATAATTCAATTTACTCTATGCACTGGCTCTTGATTTTTATGTTCCTGTTGCCACCTGCATTTTGAATGATTGTTCGACAAGTGTAACAGTAACTGTTAAGTGAAATCATTATGACCCTTCATGATTACACCAGTCACTTTTAAAATTCTGCAGTCACTAATTCTGTCAGTCTTGTATTCAATTATTTTGTGCAGCATATCAATGCAGTTTCAATGTAATTATATGATGGAAGTTGGTAATTTTAAATTTAAACTGTGAAGAAAAAGAGTTAAATTTGTGATTCGTTTATGGAAACAGACGTTTGATTTCAATGGAATGATTCTGTGGCCATGTGAAATAGCAGCTGCTAAGGCTGTCTGGAAATAGAGAACTACGTAAGCCTTGTACATCTGTTATATTTACAGGTAGTTAAAGTGAGTAAAAATTTAAAATACAACTGACACTGTAGCGTTAACAACTGCACTAATGTTGAGAAACACAAATTAAAATATTCCAATATAAATTGTGTTCAACAGTGTGTCTCTGTCAGAAAACGCCTACTTATTGCATGCAAAATAGTACTGAAAAATTTACACATTAGATTGAAACAGATGAAATGTAGAAGCCTGTGTGAATGAGCACTTTGTGAAGAGAAATTTTGTGACTGGCACACTAAACTAAACTAAACTAAACCATTCCCTTTACAGATCGTGGTGTCAGTCCATTTCTGAATTATGTTGCTATGGTAGTCATAAGGAATGCTGAATGTGATCAATACTATGGTACCAGCATCATCCAATCTTCTACTCTCTGTGCTAGGGCGTCAGAAGGAGGGAGCCCTTGCAATGTAAGTTATGTCCAATGTTTAATGTAGAGAAGAATTAATTTTGCAACTTAGTCGACTAACGCCTTTTATATATGACGCTCCCAGTAAAGCCAGAAACGCTGTCATATATATATGACACTAGTTTTGGCAACGCTGTCAGATCGTTGTTCTTATTCCTGTAGAATGTCTCAACACAAAATCAATTTTTTGGAGCATTTCCCTATCATGCTAGAGTGTAAAAAAACTATAGTTTGGGCCCTAATTAGCCACGAATGCATAAGTGTTATAAGTCTTCAAAACGTATCACACAGTTTGTTCAGTCTTCCATGAAGTAAAGTGAACATATTTTTCTGGTTACATCACCACACTGAGTCATTGATGAATGCGTTCTCTTGTTTCAACTCAATGTAAACACTTCACTCCCGTCCAAACCAGGCCATAAAATTAGCCATGAATGCATAAGTGTCATAAATCTTCAAAATATATGGCACAGTTCGTTCTTCTATGAAGTACAGAGAACAGACTCTTCTGGTCACGTGTGGGACATGGAATCATTTCTGCATACCTCTGTAGCTAGCTGTGAGTACTGCAGTTCTGTCAAACCGACAACATAATAAGCAATGAATGCATAAGTGTCATAAGTCTTCAAAAAAATTTGCACAGTTAGTTTACTTTTGCATACAGTGAATTAAAAAAGGGCCAGTATGTCATAAAATCTAAAGAAATTAACCAGCAGGCCGCCGAGTGAAGGTTCTTAGAAGTGGGAACGACAGTCACAGCAGGTATATTTTAAGGGTTCTATATCAGTTCAGCTGAGTTTGCTGTAAATACGGAGCATTAGTGCTAGTAACAAGGACAAGTTACCGTAGTTATAGTAAACGTAATATAAGGAATATAGTTGTGTTTTTGACTACATACATATGCACCAATAACTTCTTGTTATTCGACAACACAACGGGGATGACACACCTCAAGATTAGTGATAGTTTTTGTGCACAATGGAAACACGTGTGAAACGGGCTGGTGTGCTGTCCCAGAATCAAATAACAGAAATTTTAATTGATTCTGAAAGTGACGAAGAGAATTACGCATGCAAAGAGTTGAAGCCTCGACCACAATGTAAGTAAAAGAACATGTATATTTACAAGTTTTTTTT
>JGI20166J26741_10306670_pt1 | contig 16456 bp, 14 predicted proteins | sample TergutCu122P5_FD_26741 | JGI IMG/M metagenome (IMG submission 26741)
CTTTACACTGAACCCTAAAAACCTTTAAAATTACTCTCTCTCTCTCTCTCTCTCCCCCTCCCTCCGCGCGCGCGTGTGTGTGTGTGTGTGCGTGCGTGCGTGTGTGTGTGTGCGCGTGCGTGCGTGCGTGTGTGTGTGTGTGTTTTGTTGTTGTTGTTGTTGTTGTTGTTGTTGTGTGGAAAGACATATTCATCCACTGAATGAAGAATTTTGTCATAGGAATGCACTTTGCCAGAGAGGCTGTAGCAGCTATTGCAACAAGTGAAAGTCCAGTCATGTCTTTATTTACAATTTCCTATACCTCAATTTATCAGGTACATGCAGTAAGGAATAAAATTTGCTCTCTTTCAATACATTAGCACAATGATGTTCAAACAGAACAAACAAGTCTGTGAACAGGAGGAATGTCAAATGATATTGCTCATTCAATTTTCATGGTGAAAATTAAATACATGCTTCAACACATCATACTTTTGTAGTGATCATACTGCACAACACTGTGTTCTGTCTTCAATATTTAATTCAGCTTCTACTAACATGGCATGGAATTTATTTTATGTTCCAAAAATACAAACTTTCCACCACAACTATCAATCTTTTTTACTGACACCTGTAGTATTTTCCACAGATTCATTACTTTGAAGCTTCATATATGCTCAAAACTTCAGAGATCCCACATGACTACTTATGTGGTTTCCCCAGCAGGCTACAAATCTGTGCAGCTTGACCACCTATCCCCCATATCTCATCACAGTATGGTGTTTACGTACAGGAACAACTTCACCTTGTACCTTGTAATAAGCAGCTAGCAGAATACACATATAAAGGAATCTTGTATGTACAATGACACTCACCCTGACAACATCCGGGTACTGCTTGAAGCGTCGGCCACATGGGGAGTAATATGTCACTTCCCCCTTCACAACACCAGTACGGCTAACTCCATTAATAACAGTTTCCCTACGCCAACCATGCTCCAAAGGAATCCTCAATTCACGTTCGTCTACTTCCAACTTACGACGCTTTGCAGTTGGACCTGCAAACCAGAATGTGTTAAAAGTTATAAACTACTTCTTTTTCCTATACTCATTAACACTATCTGAACTGTACATTACAATGCATAAAATTTCCACTGTGGTCTTCTGAGTTGTGACACCATGTAGCCTTCAAGATGGATACCAGGACTCATATGATTAGGGTGAGGATGCAATCAGGTTATGCAGCCAGTGGGATGAGAAACGTTGTTATTCAGAACCAACGGAGAGTGAGAAAAGTAACAGCCTACATAAGCTACCTCTATCTTCATCCTGTCATTTCAGTCCTCACAATGGGAGGCAAAAATTTTGGTACCACCCTCCAAGACTACACAGTGTCACAACTCAGCACACCCCAATCACAACACTACACTGTGTTGAGAGTGAATCTATTATTAAAATGAAAATTTATAATAGACAAAATTCTATACTGGTGGTTATTAAAACAACTAAAATATTTTGGGGGATTAAGTAATATAGCTCAACATTTCCTCTGTGTAGGTCATTTCAGAAGGTTTGTATATGATATTCTTGTACTTACAAAATACAAAATAACCACACTACTGGTAGTCTTTAATGTTTACACAAATGTCCTCTACAAAATGTAATCACCAGCACTGTCAACACACTTTTCCTATCTATGTGGTAAATGATCAATTGCAGCTCTGTATTCATCCTTGCTCAGACAATGTAAAAAGGCAGAGACAGGAGTTTTTCTATCATCATCCGATTCAAATCGTTTACCCTGAAGATGTTCTTTCACATGTGCAAACAACAAGTAATCACACTGTGCAAGACCCGGGGAGTAGGGAGCATGTGCCAACACATCCGAGCCCCGACACTGCAGCAGATTTCACACATCATGATGGTGGGGAGCTGCACTGTCCTTTTGAGCAAAATGACACCATGCTCAAGCAGTTCTGGTTGTTTATGGCGAACAGCCAGCCTAACCTTATCCTGCAAGAGTGTGCAGTACTATTGGCCATTGACCGTTGTACCAACTGGCACAGGATGGTCATGCACAAGTCCACATCAGCTGAAGACCATGAAGTGCACGACTTTCAGTGCTACAGATGGGTGATGACAATAACATGCATGGCTCTTTGGTCATTGTTGAGCATGTGTGGAATCCACAATGCACAAACTTTTTGTTTCCCCAAGCTGTTGGTAGGAATTAGGTAAACACTTACAGCAGAAATTCCATCTTCTATAGCAATTCCTGTGCATGAGATACTATGCATATATTCATGGACAGATTTCACTTGTTCCTTGTGGAATTCATCTGTCACTGATGTTGGGGTTCCACTGTTAGGGGCAACGCCTGTCTCTTCCAAGCCATTCTTAGTGGAATTCACCCATCGGTAAACAGTTTCACGTGGCCCTAAACCTTCCTTCAACAACTTATAACACTGTAACGGACTTTTACCCAACAAAATGTGAAATTTAATTAATGTTCTCACATCCATCTGCGAGAATCTTCCTTGTAGTCTTTCCTGATCCATAGCTAAACAGCAACTGACATCACAAAGACAGTGCACCTTAATGACAGAAACAACAGTGCCACTAGTGCCACACACGGGATTTGAATTCAGCCTTATGAGGCACTGCATGGTGCTGTCACCATACACAAAACATCTGAAATAACCCACATATACACTGAGCAGAAGAATATGTACTATGATGAGCAGACTTCTTTTATTGCACACTGGTCACAGTCTGGCTGCAGATATTAGCCCCATCTTCGGACAAATGAAATATGTGTCAACTCGGTGGGAATCCATCATACAGAATCTTTCTATAACGAAGTGATACATATAAAATAATGTAGCATATCAGTTGTGGAATGCATATGCAAGTTTTGTGAACCTCAGTGAGAGAGAGTGGAAGGAAATAAGCCATTAACTATGGCAATTCCAAGAAAACATGAGAAGAGAACAGATATACCAATACTATTACCAGAAAATGCAACTACAGAAGTAACAATCAAGATTACTGTTTTGTGAGATATGACTCTGTGTAGTTTGGCAGATATGTATGAACGTTATCAGAAATACCAGCTGCCTCCATCTTCTCGTCTGAAGACGGAAACAGCAGGTTTGTCTCAAACACTAGTACCTACCAACAATTACAGACTACCATTACCATAAGACCACAATCTTAACATTTACCACTTTGAAAACATCAAATCCAAGTACTTAACAGCCCGGAAGAAACCACCAATCTAAAAACAAACTAAAGTTTCTAGAAAGAACTTATAATACATTCATGCATGTTCTTCAGCCCATATCATGAGGCTAAAAGAAACTGTAAATTAATACCTATTAGCAGCCACCTGTAGCCACCTGCACTCTACATCCAAACAACTGAAAATGTTACCTAAACAAAATCGCTGACCAGTTTTCATGGCTTGCATACAGAATGTTGTTTCCAACTACCTTGTTTGTTAATGCAGGTCTTTGTGTCAATCTCCTATGATCCTGTTCAAATATCTTGCATATATTGTATGTTCCATATCCATGCATGAAAGAATATTATATTCATGAAATAAACCAACATATGCACATCAATAAAATAAGTTTATCATATATTACTTTTACCAACATGTTTTGGTCACTTCTGTGACCATCACCAGGGTGTCATACAAGAATACAAACAATATACAAACAGTGTACACACAATGTCTAATTAAAACCACTAGATGTTACAGTTCATACTCTGAGTGAATTAAAACCACCTGAAGTTAGAGTTAAAATTCTAGGCTTAGTATTAACTGTAAAATGAGGTGGTTTTAATTAGATGTTTTGTGCACACATTGTACGTTGTTTGTATTCTTGTATTACGATAAAACTACGTACATGGTCATGTCTCGAGATCAGAATGTAGGGCAAAGTCACAGTATACAGACTGATAATAGTTCCTTTGAAACGGCGGAAGAGTTCAAATACTTGAGAACCTTAACAAATCAAAATTCTATTCAGGAAAAAGTCAAGAGCAGACTGAAGTCAGGGAATGCTTGCTATCATTTGGTGCAGAATCTTTTGTCTTCCAGTTTGCTTTCCAAAAATTTAAAGCGTAAGATAAAAAGAACTATAATTTTATCTGTTGTTGTATATGGGTGTGAAACTTGATTGCTCACAATGAGGGAGGACCGTAGGCTGAGGGTGTTTGAGAATGGTTTGTTGAGGAGAATATTAGGGCCTAAGAGAGATGAGGTAAACAGGGAGTGGAGAAAACTACATAATGAAGAGCTTAATGATCGGCACTCCTCACCCAACACTGTTTGGGTGATAAAATCGAAAAAAATGAGATGGGCGGGGCTTGTGGCGCATATGAAGGAGAGGAGAGGCATATACAGGGTTTTGGTGGGGAAACTTCATTGAAAGAGATCATTTGGGAGACCCAGGTGTAAACGGGAGGATAATACTCAGATGAATCTTTAGGAAGTGGGGTGTGGACTGGATCGAGGTAGCTCAGGATAGGGACAGGTGGAAGGCTCCTGTGAATGCAGTAATGACCCTTCGGGTTCCATAAAATGTGGGGAATTTCTTGACTAGCTGAAAACTGGTTAGCTTCTCAAGCAGGGCTCTGCTCCATGGTGTAAGTAAATAAGTAAGTAATCTTGTATGACACCCTTATGATGGTCACAGAAACAACCAAAACATGTTGGTAAATAGTAATACATGATTTGTTGGTTTGTTATATAAATGAAACAATATCTTTTCATGCATTCTGTTGTTAAAAACTTTCCAGTTCTGTCAGATTATTTTCTGGTCCAATGGCTGGAGAATGCTGGTGCACTTTCAGGGGAAAAGACACAAGTTTCACATTCTGTAGATAACTCAGGTAACACACAATCTATCTCCTTTGGGAACACATTATGTCACCTAATGCCCTTAATTAGTCAGCACAATTCACCCTCTTTTATGTTTGCTACACAAGTTGTGAGCAACTTTCTGAGCATTTAAAGCGATGAGTGTTTCCACTCTTCTCAGTTACTAATAATGGGAGCTTGTAAGCCCCATCAGAACTGGATGCTAACAAAATCATTATCTCTCTCTGTAATTCTTTCCACCCCTGAAGTATTGCCCTTTGAAATTGAATACTTTGTTAGGTAGAAGCCAGAAGAGCAGCAAACTCATCAACATTATAATTGTTCTTAGGTTGTAACCCTAAATAATTTTGAATGATATTCCCTTCTCCATTCTTCCATTCTCCTCAAATACAGTTTTGTACACAATACTGCATTACTGCTGGATACTATCAGTTCAGCCATTAGAGGATTTGAATCTTCAGTGCCCAACCTTTTGCTGGGGTTTAGAGCTGTTTCTCTCGGCAGCATGCCACTGATTAGTTACTGCATTGCTGGCTCTTACTTATGTAATCACATGGACAACAAACTTTCTAGTTCTTTCAGCGATGACTGTTTCTGGCTCAAGAGTTCATAAGAGAACCTGCCACACTGTGTATAACATTTGTCACAGCACTTCTCATTTTTAACAATGCTGTACAATGTTAAAGGTGCAATAACCAATCTGGCAGACAATGCAACATGTTTTGCATCATCATCATCATCATCACAGCCACTACCACCACCACCACCACCACCACCACCATCCACTTTGGTGAGAACATCCACCTTTCATGACCACAGAATGCTTTCCTGTTCTTTGATTCACATACTGCGATGGAGGGGGGAAAAAAAAATACAACCACAAAGTACAACAAAACTTTTGGTCATTTAATTCACAGTAATTCATGAAACAAAACCAACAAAGTAACTGAATAGGAGCATGGAATTTTCACTCACTTATAATGAATCATAACCATGAAATAAAATAAAACTGTCTGTCCGTCCAGTTCGCAGTAGATTCAACAACTGACATCAACACACTGATTTAAGAGGCACCTGGTACTTATGGTCACTTGTCACGTGCATCAAGTCATTTACAATTACACACGCTTGTTATCGGTAGGAAAAAAAAGAGTCTCCTCTGCCTAGCATGACACTGAAGCCACAGAACACAGTCACCATAAGCAAAGACAGGAAATGGTAACTCAAAATCTTTTTTTTAATTCATTTATTTATTTATTTTTTTATTTCCAAGTGGAAAGGCTTAAAGTGACCAGCAACAGGTCAATTTACTGTCAATCTGAACATAAATGATGAACTGGGTAGAAAGCACAAACATAGTATCCAGGTAAATATAATACTCTTCATATGGAAGTTTTGGCAATACTGATACACACACACACAGAATCAAGCAAACTGTACAATGAAGAAACGTAAAATGCAAGTTTCAGTGTATTTACTAACACATTTTGTAATTTTATGTTTAAAAAAGATAATTCACTTTTCACCAAACAAGTATCACAAACAAGTTGTCTCAAAATCTATTCATACTTATCTACAAAAGCATTTTACTGGTTCCTGCGAAATATCCCAAATGACAGTTCATTCATTATGAGGTCTCCTACTGACCTATAACATCTAATGGTGAAAACCACGCAGAACTAACTAAAGAAACCTCCTTAATATGAGGCCCTTATAACAACTGAAATCTTGCAAGCTTGCAAAAAAAAGTATACTGAATCTCTGGTGAACATCACTAACATCCTGAGAACCTGTAGCAGCAATTACCTTACAGTATATAGCCTACCAAATAAGTACTTCAATTCATAAACCCTAACACCACAGTCAGTTATCATACATACCTGGTCCATCATCCTCTCCTTCCCTTTTAATGCCCCCTTCAGACATTTCTCCACCATCTTCACTGTCACTGGGAAAACCTTCCTCAGATCCAGAGACTGAGTCACTGCTTATGTCAGGGGCACTGCTGTCCTCACTGAGGCCCTCCACAGCTCGAATCTTCAGCTTATTGTCACCATCAGACCGACAGCTTACCTTTTATGCAAAAAGAAAGTTTTCTGTCAGTTGATTGTCTCCTACATAAACTTTTTAAAAAAAGGATGTTCCATCAAGAATAGGCTCACCACACAACCTGACAACCATACAACATTAGCACAACACAAGCCCCCTCTCCCTCTTAAATGTTGGTTCAGAAAATTAACAAACTCCATGCTGAAGTATTCCATTCAATGGCTGACCATCTGGCCAAGAAATGCACCAGTTTCTATGAACTCTGCGGACTCATGAAGAATTCATTCCACAATCTCACATGGTATGTCTTTAATATCCATTTCAAAACTAACTCCTTAACTGGGTCATAACGATGTCTTACAATGGGTTAACTTCTAACAGGTTTTGCAGTTACAGCTTTGTACATGCTTTATATTCCCTCCATGTCCTACATGCCTTGCCCATCATATACACCTTAATTTAACTACCTTAACATAGAAATTCCAATTTTTAAAAACCAAACAATAGGCCATTTAATAACAGTTAGGTTAGAAGACAAAATTTTTAACCTGTCACACAATAAAACAATATAGTAATTTATTAATTTACTAGAACAAGAACACTCTAATAACAAAATTATCACATAAGAGGATGAAAAAAATAAAGGTTGAAAAAGAAGAGGATGAATACCACTCATGCTACGATACTCAGTTCACTTGCTGGTTTTTTTTTTACATGTCTGCTCCTCATCCTTTGCAGCATCAGTCAAGACTCTATAATCACTAATCTTCCTATCCCTCTCCTATTCCTTCTTGTTAGTGGCTGGCTGATGGCTAGCCTACTCTTAGAGATGTTTTCTCCCACCACAGGTAATTAAAAATGTTCATATGCATTGTCAGAAATTATCATATTTTTATCTTAGAAAAAGCTGAGATTTTGGTTTCCCAAATTGAATTTCATAGGATACTGGGCCATAGCCCTCTAAAAGACATAAAACTGGGAATGCAGTATGAAATTTGGAACAAATGGGATCCTCACCTTAATAACAAATGGTGAAGAGAGAATATTATGAAGTTACTGGTATGTATGATTTCACGCTTTCACCGTGAAGTAGCTGAGAACTGTGCTCTTCTGGGTTATTATGCTGTGTAATAACCCAGAAAAGCGCAGATCTTTACTGGTATGTAATTTTCACCACCCTCTAATCAATCTATATTTTTAAATTTCAAATAGCCTCTCCATCACTTTATTCCCTACCAATCACAACTAAAAAATTCACCAGCCAGAAGAATTTCATCAACATAGGGTGAGATCATAGTAAAACCCCTGACACTGGCGGTTAGGATGTAAAGTATGGCAACAGGTGATGAAATGAGCACACTACATGCATGCCAAAGTATGAACCAGTGACCATAAAAGCCAAGACCCAAGCAACATGCATTAACCCTATGGTATGTAAATTAAGTACCCAGTGTACTCTGCAAAGGACTACTTTGTTATTGGCTGACAACTACAGCTGTCATTCAGCTTTCTCAGCATTACATTGCACAATGACTATAGGTGTCCTTTGGCATCGAACAGTTAATGGTCAGATTAACAGTGAACAGCTGTAACAATTCCTATATTCAACAAACTTTCTACTAAACAGAACCATTTCCATGTATCATTTTCATAGCATATACATAAATATGCCCCATCACTAATTCATCCACCAATCTATCGTCCATTAATCCATATTCAAAAGTAATATGCAGATTGGTTCAGAAGGATTTTGCTAAGCTGGGTGAATAGATTTTTAATAAAACACCAGTATGAAAAGAAGTATGTTTCAGGAAGTTTATGAGTCATGGTACTTCGGAAGCAAGCTGAAGACGTACCTAACTAAGTGCCTTTAGATAAAAAATTTTGCAGAACTTCAATAATAACCAAACTGTTATTCCCCTCACAATTTAATTCCCACTGGTAATTGTATGTACAACCTGCTGCAACATTAAGCAACAATGGATTTTAACAGACACTTCATTTGTTTCATATTTTTCCCAAATTAACAGTAATTACTAACTAATCTTTCAATCTTTATAATCCAGAAACAGTATGTTCTCTGTGAGGCAGGAACTGGCCTCCTATATAATTAGAAATATAATTTAGATGGATGTGTCTTCAAAAGGCTGACAATGAAACATGTTAAAAAACAAAGTGTCTGTCTGCGACTTGGACACACATCTGAGCCTAGTCGTGGCCAATCACTATGGTACAACACCATGCTGAAACACATATTCATATCACTGGCACTTGAACAGTTCTTGTAACATTTCATTATCAATGAATGGTTATTTTAGTTCTACAGTTAAATTATTGTGATAATTATGCACCTTTATTTCTTGTATGTCTGTGTCACATATTCATACTCCAATGGCTTAAGCTTTCCAAATTGAGCCTATGAAACTTTTTTATGTCTGTGTCACATATTCATACTCCAATGGCTTAAGCTTTCCAAACTGAGCCTATGAAACTTTTTTACTCACAATAAGTTGATTAATGTGCCAAAATAATTGGTGTACTCCTCCCAAATCACTCCTTACACAATACAGTACAGAAATTAATCATTCAGCAAAGTTCATACAGCATTATACATGTTATATTTTCTCACCAGATGCTTCTTATGTCTATTAGCATCCACTTTACTGTCATCTGAAGGAGCATTTGGAGACATGGGTCTTTCTTTCTCACCATCTTCACTAGTACCAGCTGGACGCTCTTCACCATCTCCTGGTTCCCGTTCTAATGGCAAAAGAATCACTGAAATGTATAGACAATTAGCAAGTCATGACAAGAACTTCATTCTAGACGTATCTGTACCATAACTTTTTCTGTGACTTACATCTACTGCTGCAGGCCCTTTTGTTTTTTACAGCAATGAGTGAAGAGGGACCAAGACAGTTCGGGCTACTTTAAATTCCCACTTCAGTATTTGTCTGGATGGTCTCAACAGAAGATTATTTATTCAGTGGATTTTCCAAGCAACAGAAATCAACATAACAAAATTTTTCATTTCTCAATCAGTGGCACTAATAAACTCAATAAAACAAAGAAAAATAAAAGAAATACATGTGCAAGGAGAAACACAAATTTAACAGAACAAAAGCTATCAAAAACACTGATAAGATGAAAATGTTAATATCACTAACACTTAGCACTTGAATTTGTGTGTAGGCAGAATACACTTCACACAAAATCCTTACAATTCTACACAGAACGGAATGGGGTGATATGTAGAATATACATGAACATTGCACAGAGAGGCCTGGAATTCAACTGTCTCACAGATTAGTTCCACTTTAAAAAAACAACAAAACCCAGCTGCTGCTATTATCACACACAGAAAAAGAAAATCACAGAACTCAATTACATGATGAACATGTAAACAAGACAGAAGTGAAAAATGCCCATTTTTTACACATATGGCATTCCTGTAAGCACAACCAGGCATTTTGAGCCTGACGGAACTTGAGGCAAATGCAGCTCATACCTGGTACTGATACCAAGGACCAATATACCAGTGAAATTGAAATATTATTTCACTGGAATGGACTACAGGCCCTAGATGTGTAAACTACACTGAACACAGAAATGAGGAGGAACAAGAAACAAATAGAGAAAAAATATGCAGGAAAGAACTACAAGACTTGTGGGAAATGGATCAAGAGGTGAAAAAAAAATGTGGTTAATGCCACACTGTCCCTAAGGGAAAGGTGTCCGAGTCAAAGTTACGCAAATATGAATGGTACTGGATCATGCATGTCTAAGGGGGCTCAAAGAGAGGGTCATCAGTGTACTGTTATAAACAAAAGTCATTTCTTTTGCAAAAACAAGTTAAGATGATGAGATGGTGGGCCTGACATCAGCAGTCACTATGTAAGGAACTTGTAACTGCCATTCTGTTTCACATCTGTTATACCTACTGGACAGGAGGCTATGACCAACCACCATTTTGATGTATATAAAGGATACGGGATTTTAATACCTTGTTGCACTCTGAAGGATTGTAAATGCATTTGAAAATTTAAAACTCTGAAGACTGAAATTAACCTACATAGTATTTAGAAATTCAGCTCAAATCATGCAGTCAACAAATGCACCCAGGATCACAAAAACCATGTGATCATGCTGTAGAGAAATAATCACTGTTTGTCCAGAGACCAACAGTGAACACATAAATACACTTTGCAAGCAGGAAGCAGAATTTTTTTAATGCTTACTGTTGTGGTACATGAACTTACCACTACACTTTAAAGTGTTAATAATCCAGTTACTTTACTTGTCTCAATCCATAATGCATAACAGCTCAAAGACAGTAACAGTGGACTGGCAGTTCAGTGCCCATCATGTGCCTCTAATGTAATCTACCTTATTTTAAAAGAAAAATAGGTTTCATAATGCAAGATTTTTGGACTGCTTTACCCTTGCAGATGAACATACTATGATCCTTTGAAATGCCAGGCACTAATTTCCCTGTGAAATATTATCATACCCCAGATTTGAACCTTTATCTCTTAGGCTTCAGAATGTGTGTGTGTTTCCACATAATAATTTTAGTACCATCTGTCACTTCTATGAAATTTAATATGAACAACATGCTATGAGAGGCTACCCCACCTTCATACTTTTGAACTTTCTGCCATCAATAATACATACATGAGGACCATGCAAACTTCTGTAATGGAAGAAACAGTATGACCCATGTAATGAGCCTCAGTGTTTACATACCCTTGTTAGTTGCAGGCAGGTGTTGTGACTGGGGTGGAGACTGCTGATTTCCAAGGATGTTGGACTTCAGAAGGGACACCTGGTGGTTGAGAGGTGAAACTTCCAGCCCTGCAGAAGGTTTGATCCCAAGTGCTCGACTCTGTGCCAACAAGGAAGCTACTGTATTCTTCTTAGGTTTTGATGTGCCTCGGCCAAGATTACGGGGCCGGCTCTCCTGTTACATGAAGAAGAGAGAGTAGAGTAGGGTCTGAGTTCAAAACTTGCAACACAGCTTTGGTTCTTCCAAGTTATTTCCCAATGGGTAAAGTAACTTAAACATACTCAAAAGATTGCACAAATTACTTCAGAAGAAGATATTTTAAGACTGAAAGGTATAATCCTGCTCTTTCAGAATTATATATGCATAACACAACATCAAATTTATGGTAGTTCCAAAAATTTAAGAGTCCAGGTGCCATATCTCAAATACAGCAAGCACTAAAATCCCTTAGATACAATTTCCTTCAAAACACTGCCTTTCAACACTTACATACATCTGCCAGCATTTGAACAGTGGTTGAAATATTCCTGACAGCCACAATGCCTGACCTCCTGAAAGAGTCTTTAAAATCACTTGAACCACTGCTCTCTTCCTGAAAATATGGTCTTTTTACATGGTACAGGTAATGATCACATGCTGAAAAGCTATTAGAGTATGGTACATGAGAAAATACAGCAGTACCGCAAGTTTTGGTGATTTAGGTGTTGTATAAGCTGCAACCAGTGTATTGGAACACTGTCCAGTGGGAACACAAATCATTACCTTCCCATATTTCAAGAGGCTTCAGGTGAGCACCTTCTGTATCTCTTCTTGTTGACAACAGCACTCATACTTAGGAATAAGCTAATGATATGTGATGCCTTGTTAGTCAACAGACTTCTGATATTTTCCCCTTTCCAGCAAACCTGTGTGGTTCTCAACAACAATGGTAATGTTGTCCACATTGGAAGACTGCCACTTATTTTAATTTCTTAGCCAATGGTTTTATATGCCTTCATTACTGAACTCAATACAGTAATCATGTCACCATTTGTGACAACCTTTCCAAAAAATTCTGCATTATTAACAGCTATGATAAGCACACCATTAATTCAAAAGTGTTTATCACACTGTTCCAGCATTAACAATTTGTGGTCTCAAGAACTGACTTTCTTTGCAGTCACCTTTGTCACTCTACAAAGAACAGACTACACCACTTTGTACACCCATGTTGCACCATCCCAATTCCAAAAGGTAGGATGCTGTGCCATGGATCATCATTCAGAGATTCGAAACTGCCCTTCAAGCTGTAAGACCACTCAGATGTCCTCAATTACAACATTATTCACTAAATACATACAACCGCAGCTCTGAATAGAGTCTGGGAATCTGTTAATCATTTACTATCCCATGCAACAATGAATTGGCAACTTATTTGTACAACAGTGTTCAGTAATTTGGTACATTTTCAAGCAGCTCAGCATGGGTGATACATGACTCTGCATATATCCAAATGGTATTCCAGTTTCCCCATGTTTCATACCATGTCAGGTGTATTGTTCTTAAATTCTTCCCTTATATGCCCTGTCAGCTCTCCTACAGTGATGATTCTCAATGTGCATACTTCAGACTTGACCATTCTCCACATATAAACAATTCAAGGCAGCAAGACAAGGTAATCGAGGGGGCAATGGAAAAGGACCACTCCTGCTGAGCCATGCAACAACAATGCTTCTCTTGGAAACTGAACCACTAGGTGACCAATATGAGATGTAGCAGTCCTCCTGGACTGTGAATGGAAACTGTCTCTCACATGCTTGTTGCCTCATGTCTATTTTAATTTTGGCCAATTCACACACTATGACAATACAGCTTACAAGATGTGTGAAATGTCACTTCATTCAAGAACATGATGTCTTTGAGGAACCCTTCATTTTCATCTGCTCTGCTCACCATGTTCATCCTGCATTAATACCTCTGACATCTCTCAACACGTCTGAATGTGTATACCAACTGCAGTTTGTACATGAGAAACTTACCCAAAGTGCTTACAGATAATTTTGTGCACTGTGTTCTTCACTGTACTAAATTCATGACTTTCTCACCTGAGAGGCTTCTTTTGGCTGCTGGTGAAAAACTTCTGACCTCAGTCAACCCACTCATGTCATACAGTAGGTCTCTCCTACTTTATACCTCAGATGCAAAACCAGTTACTAATCCAGTACATACCAAGCTACTCACATAATTGTATGCATAAAAATATCCTCTATTCCTCAATGTACAAACTGTTTGTCCATGAAATCCTGCAGTTCATGCTGAGATGCACAGTAATGTTCAAAGCATCTGCAGTGTTACCATCACTTTTCTTCCAATTGCTGGCAAAATGTAACATAAAAAATATGGGGCATGAATAGAGATTGAAGACATCTGTTATACTGGAACAACAGAAGGGAACAATTTGATATCTGGCCTAAAGTATCTTATAAATTAACTCATTTGTCATGACCACAACAAAATAGATTTAAGATAAAAGTTACAGAACAAAATGCAATTAATTTCTCATACCCCACATATTTACTGGGAGTACAATGAATCCCTCTTTATGTATAAAGACTAGGAAAATATATTACTACTTGGCCTGAGAGTTCCTTGATCTGGAGATAATTATCTTAAATTTGAATGTTTTTATTATTCCACATTCTTAAACAAACTACATCAACACTGTCACAGTACTTTTGACCCTTCCTTCAGTAGCACACAGAAGTCAGAAACCCTGAACACAGACAAAAAGAGGCATCTGATATCTGAGAAAATTATTAAACATGTTGCACAACAATGCTTTTATGGCAAATTTATGTTGCCAGCAAAAATAAAATGGGTTTAGGTCTTCATCTAAAGTTACCGATGCTGCACTGAACAAAAGAATGTTTGTTTGCTCAAGGCCTTCTTCAGATGTACAATTTGGCTAAATGGATCACAATGACAGGTAAGTCATTGCACAGTTTATCAGTTTTTGTAAGCATTACTGCAAAACATTTTGTGACATCAGACAGAATTAATCAATTATGAAACAATAAGTATTAAACATTATGAGTGTGTGACTGCATTCTTCCCTTACTTAACCAGCAGGCAAATAGCATCTTTCCTGTGCTGCATTATATTGTCATCTGTGGCCTGTCTGGCTCCACCATATTTTTCCACATTATCTCATAAATGGCATGATTTTCAGAAAAAAAGTTATCAAACATAAAATGAATGTTTTGATTTTCTCCACAACATTTGTCTGAAAAGTGTACCATTCTCAGAAGAATTCAATGAAATACCATAAATTTAAATAAGTCAACATGTATGACTTGCATTATTCTTGTCAGATTTAATGAAACCTGAATTCTCTCTTTTAAACTTTCACACTATCCTCAAATATCAAAATTTAATAAAAATCTGTCCAAAAGCAGCCAACTAATTTATTTACCATGGGATTTAGTAACTTAAATAGAAATTAACATGGAAAAAAACATGTGGAACATAATAAGATATCACAAGAAATTGCTGTATTTATTCCAATGCAAGACGAGTTTTTTCCTTAAATCTGGCACTTAAATATGTGAGGTCGTTCTAAATTCATGTACGAAACACTGAACCAGACTGCACCAAGATGGACCATGCGGAGCCAAACCAAGGCCTGCGTCACCAAATCATCATGTCAGATCTGCGCTCTTCTGAGATATTATGCAACATACACTAGTAATTCCTTACCAACATTTCAGGACAACCTGTAAGTCCCAGCTTCAAGGGACAAGAAATACAAAAGAGAGAACAGAACTTGATGGAAGTTAACTGATACAATCATCTTTCTTAGCACTTTGTCAATCACCTCATTTTTTAAAGAAGCATGAAATTTCAGAAGCCGGCTCTCTTTCCATTTTCAAGCAAAGAAGTGCCTAAATCTGGTGGACCCCTTGGAATAAGTTATTCTCAATCACTGTGCATCACAGAAACAGTAACCTGTTAAGATATGTACCTGAAAACATACCTAATCCAAGGGTTGTATAAGGAAAATGCCTATTAAAAAATTAAAAATTAACTACAAGGCCCAAAAATAAAACATGGACCAAACCAAAAATTAAAAACCATAAAAAGAGCCCCGAACTCAGACTGATCACACGACAGACACATGTATTTAAATTCTTAAGACAACTAACACCATATGAGGAGAAAATTGTGGATCTTCATGGGTTCAAGTTACTTTATACACCAAGAAATATAATGTAGTATTTAGTCAAAGTGGATCAAAACAGCATGGCGGCGCATCTCACCAGAAGTGACTGTGAAGGTTCCAATGTAGTGGATGGGACTGATGATGATATGTTGTGGAATGACAGTGAAGAGGTTGGGGATGTTAGGAGTGAGTGTGACATAGATGAAAGCACTGAATGTAAAGCTGCAGAAAGTGACACTGATTGGTAAAGGTAGACAGAATATGACATACTTTGTTTGTTAAATGTATGAAATTAATAGCAAAACATCCAACAATTTAATTTCCAACTGATGCACACAACGTTAAAAAAAAAGTAGTTATTAAAACATTTTAAAATCAGGAAGCCGCTCCAACATGTTTTGGTTTACAAGGAAACCATCATCAGGTAACCACAGCCAGTACTTAGCTAAAATTACACTCTTGGTTAAAAGTGGATACGTACAGCTCGTACAAGACGTCAGTGTTATGGCTGCATATTGTGACCTGTGAGGCGTGTGTACCGTGCACTGTGTGAGGGT
>JGI20166J26741_10307781_pt1 | contig 16448 bp, 4 predicted proteins | sample TergutCu122P5_FD_26741 | JGI IMG/M metagenome (IMG submission 26741)
GTCGATTCCCAGAAGCCGCTGTCTTCGGGCTTCCAATCTTTTATCCATGTAGCCATAATCAGTAGATTTAATATTAAAACATCTTAATGAATTTATGCGTTTTTTCAGTTTATTTTATGCGGAGCAAAACAACAAATTCTTCCGAAGAAAAAATGTAATCATTATTACACAATTGAATATTGGGGAATAAAAAAGATGTTAAAAAAGTCTATTTATCTGCAAGAAAAATAATATTCGATAAATAGTGACAGTGAAAAAGACCGCGTTGGTCATATTTATTCCGGAAGCGTAAGGTTCGGGAAGAAAATTTCGTATCAATGTTTTATAAGGGAATAAGGAATGAGGGAGGATGCAGGGTGTTATCTTCTGCTACTGAGGGAGCTATAAAAAATAAGGGTTTAGGTATATCAGTAGAAGTTAGTTGCTTTTCGTCCGGTTAGGGACGAAATGTTGGTAGAAATCGAAATCATATCGCATCCTTTGTCCCGTTAGGGACAAAATGTTGGTAGAAATAAATCGAAATCAAACCACGCCCCACCGTCCCGTAGGGACGGAATGTGGTAAAGAAACAAATTAAAACAAAGATTACCTGATTTTTTCGGTATAAATCAGGTAATCAGGTTTGCTTTGTGTTGTGTTTATTTGTCAGTTACTCAGGTTGTTTTGAGGCGAAGAACCCTAACAGGGTTTAAAACCCTGTTAGGGTTAGTGGGTTAATTTAGGGTTAGTTAATTCCGTTCAATTTTTACCGTCTTCTCCGAAGTCTTTGTTGTCACCTTGACAATCAGCGGCAACCGGTCGAGATTTTCGGGAAGGGGATAATATCGGGCATCCGAGGCGCTTTCATATACTTTTCGTCCCGAAAGATCATAAACAATCACTTGCTTTACCGGATCGAAGGCGGACGAGACCACGTAAATCCCTTTCGAATCGCCATATACTTTCAAATCGTTCGAATCGTTTACGTTCGGCAGGGACGTCATCGAATTTTCGATCCGCAACGAAAAGCGTCCGTTTTGAATCCCCGTTTCCGTTTGAGTGAACGTATAGGTCTCGCTCGACTTTCCCGTCAAGTCAATCGTGCGGTTGGCCGACGCATCGACGAAGGTGATTTTCAATGCCTTGAGGTAATGATCCATACCTGTGAAAGTCAACCGGATTTCTCCCGTTCGATCTGTTTTGATGCCCAACGGAATAATCGTTTCTTTTTTGCCGTTGCCGACGAAAAGGATATCCACCGGAATTTCATCCGCCAAAGCATAAAGTTGGGGAACATAGCTCAGAGGCGAGAACAGCTTTTGTATGTCTTCGCCCGCACGGAATCCGCCGGTCGCATTTTCCTTGTAAGCGATCAACACATTAGAGGCCGCACGATCGTTTTCCGCCTTGAGGCGCAGCATGTTTTCTTCCGCTTCGACGCTCCGGGGATAGGGTGCCGAAGGACGACGAACCGTCGAAATATTGGTTACGTCGAACTTGACCACTCCGAGTCCCGAGGGAGTGTAGGTGTCCGACGTTTTCAGGAAGAAGCCCTGAAGGGGAGCAACGTAACCCGGATTAATCACTTCCGGATCGCAACACCTCACCGTACCCGCCTCCGTATCGACCCGATAAGAGACGAAATCCGTTCCGTTCCACAGACGGTATTGAGGCAGAATCGATGCGGTATTGCCCCGGATAAATTCCACCATGTTGATCGACGACATGTAGGGATTGCCCACCATGAACTCATCGCTCTTCGACAAGCCCGAATCCGAATGAACCAGCGGGTTTTGGAAGGCCCACGATCCGCCGCTGCGGTTCTCCGGAATAAAACGATAATTGCCGCCGTCGGCTTCGCGGGTAACGGTTTGCGTAGCGCCCGTAAGTCGGTTCAGCGTCGTTCCGTTCTTGCCGTCGTAAATGTAGTAAAACGTACTTTGTCCGGAGTTCGGATCATAGGTCTGCGTGCGATGGGCATACAAACCCGTCGAATCGGCAAAAAAAGGCAACTCGAGGATACCGTTCGTTTCCAGAAGACCGTAGTTTTTCCCGCTTCGTACACTCGGCAGGTATGTCAAATCGTTTAAGGTGTTAAAAGAACCGGTCTCCAAACAGCCGTCGTTTTCGGCGGTCGCCGGTTTGTCGAGGTAACCGTTTTCGATTTTGCTTCCGTATCCGTACATGTAAAATGCGAAACCGTCGGTACACTTCAGCGGTTCGTTCATTTCGGTATAGGGCAGCGTCCATTTCCCGACATTGTAATGTTGAGTGCTCTTGTCCACGGGGCCGAACTTCATCAGATAGGTGAGCGGAAAGCCGCCGAAACCCAAGTCGCCCGTAACCACTCCGCGCAACGGTGAAGAAAGCATGTACCAGCGTTCTCTCGACAGAGGAGTGGAAACGGCCGCGGAATATTGCATCCGGTCGGTGGTGGAACTGCTATTGAGCACGAAGTTTTTTGTTTGTTGATAAGGCGGTTGTTTCAAATCGAAATTCATCTGAACGTACGCCCGATTGTATTTCAATCGGTCGGGACGGCCCAGTTCGGCGCCTTGCATGAAATAAATGTTGTCTGCCTCGGCCGGACCCGTCAATGTCGGATAATCCGACAGGTTGCCGGGAAGAATAACGGTGTTGCCGGACGCCGGGACCACGGCCGGTGTCCAATTGGCGGCCACATTCCAATCCTGCTTTTGCTCGTCCGTACCGGCGGTATTTTTGTCGGGTGTCCAGATTATCGGAGCGCTCTCAAATTCGTAAGCGCCCAAACTGATTTTACCGTTATGTGTTCTTGGATTTCCGGCAAGGTCAGTGCCGGTGATGAGCCAATCGGGCAAATCGGTTAGTGTTCCGGCGTCGATGTATTCGGAACCGGCTTTTAAGCGCCAATCGGCTTGCAAAAGTTCTGCTTCCTGTTGAACAGTAGTGGCTACACCTGTAAAAGTGGTCGGCCGAACAAAGTTTGAAGTAAGATTGTTTGAGGTAGATATGCAATTATTGTTTCCTGGCCCATTACTCTCAATACGAACATTATTGGCATTGTTTATACATGTCGAGTTATATGTCTTTCCCGATACACCGCCAGATGCATCTACAACAGCTCCTGATATGTTTGTGCTTTTTATTGCAATAGCTTTATTGTTGAATACTAAGCAATTACTGACAGTTCCGTTGTTGATAGCATATATTCCTCCTCCCCAAGCATAAGCCGACACCATGCCGTCCCCGTTCCCATTTTGTGCTAAATTACAGCATATTAAATAATTATTTGCAACAATGCATTTATCTACCTTTCCTGAATCGTTATAGATACCACCGCCATACGCCCATGGAACCCCTACGTTATTTAAGTAATTGTTTTGATTTACAATTGCTTGATTATTCATCACTATGCAATTAATAATATCTCCATTTTGATTATATACTCCGCCGCCTTTGCAAGTTTTAGCGCCTGTATAATAACTTATATTATTTTCAATTCTGCAATTACTTACGATTCTTGTTTTGCCGACTGTCCCATAATTTCTTATGCCTACTCCGGCATTATGATGTATGTAACAATTTGTTACTGTACCTTGTATATTATGTATTCCCGGATTGTCTTGATTGTTTGAGTTATATGCTATGATACAGTTTTGTATAATAGTATTTCCGGCAGCGTAAATACCTCTACCTCTACCTCCGCTGATAGTAAAACCGTCTAAACGAGTTTCGTTAATAAGTTCTAATGGGCCTGTAACAACATTGAAACAGTTATTGTCGTTTCCTGAAACTCCCCAATACCATGCACCTTGCCAAATAGGCGTTGACATTTTTGTCCAAACATCTTCCACTCCGTCGATGTTTCCGCTGAGAATGGTTTCGTTAGTAAATTCCCATGCCTCTACCTTTCCGTTACCGTCTTTATCCGATTTTGCCCGCTTGTCAATGCTTGTTTCATTCCCTGCAAAGCCGCCATAAAGATGTACAGCATTTTTCAATAGGAAAGATTTTGAGAGAGCATCATTTGGGGTTGTTTGTGTGGTTGGATAATACGTTCCTGCTGCCACCCACACTTCGTCTCCTGCTGCGGCGTTGTCAATCATATATTGGATATTTCCTGCTGCATTTGCCCAAGATGTTCCGTTGCCTGTTCCGTTTTCTTTCACATAGTAAATTGTTTTTGCGTTTAACCCTGAAAAATTTGTCATAGCCAAACTTGCAATAACAGTCATTAATAATAAATATTTTGTTTTCATATTCTATTTTGTTTATTATAAGTTATTTTCTTACTCTCCGGACATCTTTACACACCTGCATAGCAGACAAACCGGCAAGGTATGCCTCTACATAAGCAGTGACATTACGAAGCATCCCCGCTGTCCGGTAGCCTCAGGCCACTGCGTACGCAGGTTTACTTTCTTCGAGAGCGGAGGGCAGGGTAATTACTTTCCAATTGCATAACAATTCATAGTTCAGAAGTTTCAAGAACAAGAATAAAAGTTTAGACGGTTTACCAATGTTTTCCATGTACTCTGTCGGTTTATGTCACGGTCAAATTGTTTAGATTATTTCCGGACGAAGGTAAAAAAAATTTAGCGTATTACAAAAATTTTTGAAAGAAACTTTTGTTAAATTGACATTTCTTGTTATACCTGAAAGCGGGTTGCAAAGGCTGAGCTGTTTCATTCAAAAGGGCGCGTAGCGCTCACGCGTTTATAGCCGTGCGCGCCGGCACACGGACGGTGCGCCCCGGCGCACGGTATAAAAGCAAACCCTAACAGGGTTTAAAACCCTGTTAGGGTTAGAAGCGCCGTCGTTATACTATCCAATCCAACAAACCCGGCACCGCTACAATGTACAAATAATACAAAAAAACATTCGTCCTTTTTCGTCCCGGACGTTATATTGGTAGAAACAAATCACCGGCTTTCCTGCTTGTCCCTCCGGGACAGCGGGACTCGGTGCGATTCAAGGAATATCTAAACACGGGATCGAGCGATACATCAATCGGGGATCGAGCGATCCCTTTTCTGCTTAATCGTGGATTCCAAATCGTCAAATAGAGGGTGCAATTCATTTAAATACGGTAGAGACGCGGCATGCCACGTCTCTACTGCGTTTATAGCCGTGGCCTCGACTATCCACCGGTATTAATCATGGTTGTTTAATGATTGATGTCCGACTGTAACGTTTGTGCAGTCCGACTGTTGCATTCGTACAATCGGACGATAATGCTCTTGCATCGGTCGATTCCAAATTCGGAATCGAGCGATTCCGTTTTCGGAATCGAGCGATTCCGTTTTCGGAATCGAGCGATCCGGTTTTCGGGATCGAGCGGTACATTTTTCGGGATCGAGCGATCCGGTTTTCGGGATCGAGCGATCCAAGAACATTACAGGCGGACTATACGAATGCTACAGGCGGACTGTACAAACCATATAATGCAAAAAACATTCGTCCTTTTTCGTCCCGTAGGGACGGAATGTTGGTATGATAATGATTGATGTCCAACTGTAACTCAGGTTGTTTAGTTGTGGAAATCAAGTAAGAATCAGGTTTGAGGTATCAATTTCCTCCCCCTGCCCCCTCCAAAGGGGGAGAACCCTAACAGGGGTTTGAAACCCTGTTAGGGTTGGGTAGGTTAGGGTCAGTTAATTCCGTTCAATTTTTACCGTCTTCACCGAAGTCTTGGTTGTTACCTTGACAATCAGCGGCAACCAGTCGAGATTTTCGGGAAGGGGATAATATCCGGCATCCGAGGCGCTTTCATATACTTTTCGTCCCGAAAGATCATAAACAATCACTTGCTTTACCGGATCGGAGGTGGACGAAACAACGTAAATCCCTTTCGAATCGCCATATACTTTTAAATCGTCCGAACCGGCTACGTTCGGCAGGGAGGTCATCGAATTTTCGATCCGCAACGAAAAACGTCCGTTTTGAATCCCCGTTTCCGTTTGTGTGAACGTGTATGTCGCGCTCGATTTTCCCGTCAAGTCAATCGTGCGGTTGGCCGACGCATCAACGAAGGTGATTTTCGATGCCTTGAGGTAACGATCCATACCCGTGAAAGTCAAACGGATTTCTCCCTTTTGATCCGTTTTGATGCCCAAAGGAATAATCGTTTCTTTTTTGCCGTTGCCGACGAAAAGGATATCCACCGGGATTTCATCCGCCAGGGCATAGAGTTGGGGAACATAGCTCAGAGGCGAGAACAGCTTTTGCACGGTTTCGCCCGCAAGGAATCCGCCGGTCGCATTTTCCTTGTAAGCGATCAACACATAAGAGGCCGCACGGTCGTTTTCGGCATTGAGGTACAAGCTGTTTTCTTCCACTTCGTCGCTCCGGAGGTTGGATTCGCCCAAAGGACGAACCGTCGAAATCTTGGTTACGTCGAATCGGACCACTCCGTGTCCCGAGGGAGAGTAGGTGTCTGTCGTTTTCAAGAAGAAACCCTGAAGGGGAGCAACGTAACCCGGATTAATCGCCTTCGGATCGCAAGAACTCACCGAACGCTCCTCCGTATCGACCCGATAAGAGATGAAATTCGTTCCGTTCCACAGATAGTAATTAGGCAGAATCGATTCGGCATTGTCCCGGATAAATTCCACCATGTTCAGCGACGACATGTAGGGATTACCCACCATGAACTCATCGTTCTTCGACAAGCCCGAATCCGAATGATACAGCGGGTTTCGGAAAGCCCGCGATCCGTCGCTGCGATCTTCCGGAATAAAACGATAATTGCCTCCGTCGGCTTCGCGGGTAACGGTTTGCGTAGCGCCCGTAAGTCGGTTCAGCGTCGTTCCGTTCCTGCCGTCGCCAATGTAGTAAAACGAACTTTGTCCGGTGGCCGAATGATAGGCCTGCGTGCGGTGGGCATATAATCCGGTTGCGTCCTCGAAGAAGGGAAGCTCAAGAATTCCGTTCGTCTCTCTCAGACCGTACGAGCGTCCCGGTCGGGAAAGGATCGATTCGTTTAAATCGGGGGGGGAATCTTCGTAAACACCGTACTCCAAACACCCGTCGTCTCCGGCGTTCGCCGGTTTGTTGTGGTAACCGCTTCCGTATCCGTACATGTAAAATGCGAAACCGTCGGTACACTTCAGCGTATCGTTCATTTCGGTATAGGGCAGCGTCCACTTCCCGACATTGTAGTGTTTAGTGCTCTTGTCCACGGGACCGAACTTCATCAGGAACGTGAGCGGAAAGCCGCCGAAACCCAAGTCGCCCGTAACCACTCCCTTCAACGGCGAAGAAAGCATGTGCCAGCATTCCCGATCTAAAGGCGTCGAGGAAACGGCCGCGGAATATTGCATCCGGCCGGCGGTGGAGGTGTGTTCGAGAAAATAACTCGGGTCGCTGTTTTTTTGCTGCGTAAACTGTTTCAAGTCGAAATTCATCTGAACATACGCCCGATTGTATTTCAACAGGTCGGGACGGCCCAGCTCGGCGCCCTGCATGAAATAAATAGTGTTACATTCGACCGAATCCGTCAGTATCGGATAATCCGACAGGTTGCCGGGAAGAATAACGGTGTTGACGGACGACGGGACCGTGGCCGGCGTCCAATTGTCGGCCACATTCCAGTCTCGTTTTTGCGCAGTCGTACTTTTGGGTGTCCAGATTATTACGGTAGGAGCAAGAGCGGAAGGGAGATTCAAAATGTAAGGATCGCTTGGGTAACCAACCATTTTCCAGTCCTTAAAAACAATGGTCTCTGCAAAACCTATTTCTTTACCGGCTTGTTTATCAAAACACCTGAATGAAATCACTTCCCCTTGACCGCTGTTGCTTCTTACTCGCAAGTAATAAAAATGAGAACCACCGGAAGTCTGAATAACATCAGCTATGCCTCTGCATTCGTCTCCGCAGAAAGCGCCTACAACCAGATTATCCCATTGTTCTACTTCCGCTCCCTGTTGATGAATGGATATAAACATCGACATGTCGTACTGAAAAGAAAAGGGATCAAACTGCCAATCGGGATTGGTTTGAGCCTTGGAAACATAAGATGTTAAGCACAACAGAAATCCTATTAGATAATATTTAATACTTCTTTTCATAATATATTCTATTTGGGATCTTTAATAAACTTATAAATAACAGCTTCGTTTTCAGTCCGGATAGACACCAGATATACCCCGGGAGCTAAATGAGAAACACGCACAGCGTTGTCTTTCAAATCGTTCATTTTCATTACTATTCCACCTACCGGATTCGTTATCAGAAGCATCTTGATTTTTGAAATATCTCCTTTGATGTAGAGCTTATCTTTTACAGGGTTCGGATAAATGCCAAAACCGGCTTGCGGATTATCTAAACCTGTATTTTTCGATATATTCAACGGGTACGGTTCATTCAGCGTACCCAATACAACTTCATCAAAAGCGACGGTTTCATTGATTTTAACTTCTTTTTGCGATTGATTTTCTATGGCTTTGAAAGTAATAACATCTCCTTTCTTTTCTCCATGAATGGTTATAAACAAATAACCACTCACGTATTTGCCGATACCTCTACATTCATCGCCACAAAAAGCGCCTACAGTATAAGTATTGTCCGGAGTAATTTTTCCGTCGAGAAATAATCGGGATATCATACTCATGTTATCAAGGTATTTGTGAGGATTGAATTGCCAGGGTTGTTCATAAGCAGCGGACATCGCGCTTCTAACTTTCGAAACCGCTTTAGGAGCCTTTACGGAAGAATATTCAAGCGATTTGTCGGAACGGGAATAGTATATATATCCTTCTCCCGGATATAATGTGGTCAATGTTCCTGTCCAGTTATTCCCATCAAATATGGAAAAATCGGTTTGACTTTTAATTACATCTCCGGATTCGGCATTTAGTTTTGAAAGAACAACCGGAAGCTCCAGACTTAAAGACAAAGGATATCCAATCCAGGTCCAGCCTTTATGCAATGAAATGACATAATTCTCCGGTAAAGCTGCTGTTCCGTACTGTTCTTTCGTAACATCCGCTTTCATTTGTAATTTATACCCTAACCGAGGATCTAATTCCGTAATATTTCCGACAAATTCGTATTTCGGATCATAAATCAATTCGCCTGTCTGACTTAGTAAACGGATAAAGTATTGTTTTACCGGACCAAAGAATGTTGTCGGATTAATCGTTTCCCTCAGGTTCATAGAAATCCAGTAACCACCGGCATGCCAATCCCATTCCAAAGTAGTTTCAACAACTTTCGGCGAAAAAATCGCTTCTATGGTTACACCCGATTTAACCGTTATTTCTAACGTAGCAGCGTTGTCCTTATACACTCCGGCTATCTTCCAAGCGGTAAATTCATATCCGGCTGCCGGCATCGCACGCAAAACCAAACGGCTGCCATATTCGTATTTTCCGGTTCCTCCGCCGGAAACGTTGCCGCCGATGCTGTCGTAATTAACCGCAACATCATACAATTTCAGTTTGAAAGAAGCTGTCAGCGTTTGGCTTGAAATTAAAGTAAATTTGTAAACCGTATCGGTTGAAAGCGTTTCGCCGTTGATGCTCCATCGGTCAAAATCGTAACCTTCATTGGGCGTAGCCCGGAGATTCAATACAGAACCGAAATCGTATTTGCCGGAAGGAATCGAAACCGTACCGCCGGCTTCCGGATCAATCTTCAGGTTGAACTGCATTTGTCCGCCCATATATTGATTCCAATCAGCCGTTTTTCCGGTTTTCCCCTGAAATCCTTCATAATCGGTAATACCGGAAGTTTGAACGGTTAAGACATAATAACCATCGCTTTCGGTTGCTTTCGACAAGTCCAATTTGAATGTTTTTTCATCTACCGGAATAATTTTTATCAAACCGGCATCGACACCGGCTCCCTGGCAAATCAACCGGATATCGTCGCCGGTGAAAGTAGAAGCAATAATATTTTTATTGAAACGTACCGTAATTTCAGTTACCGGCGCAAGGGCAAGGGTTGTCGGCGCTCCGGCAAATGATTCCACATCCAGAAATAGGTATGGCCGCGGCGAGAAAGTGAGCAGGTATTGCTCATTTCCCGTTCCGATTTTATCAACCCAATGGAGTTTGTTTTCATACAGCGGATCCTTCCCATCGCGTAAAGTGCGGTCGGTTTGCCAAAAATTACGCAAATTAATGACTGCATTATCGCTTAAACGTTTAATTTCGAGCAATTGTTGATTTCCTCCGGTCGGATCGTTGATGCAACCGTAATTCCATCCTTCGGCAGCCGGCGAGACGGTTAATTGATATTGTTGCACGTTACCGGTCGATGTGCATTGAATATTCGTCGTACAAGCTACCGGTTCGATGGTTCCGTCGGAAAGATAAATCCGGTCGGGCAGATCGTCGGCATCGGCAATGTCGTTCACGACAAATCCCGTCAGGAATGAACCTTTGCCGTCGGGCGTGCGGATGCTGTGAATCAATTCATGGATGGTAACCTTGTTCAACAAACTCAAGTCCGGATTTCCAAAACCGGTGACATGGGTTGCATTGATGTCGTATTGGGTGAAATGTCCCAACAATGAACCGGTAAACCACCATTGCGCATAAGTTGTTTTTCCGGCGGGAATATTGCCGAAATCGGTAGGCACGCTGCCGCCCAAAGCCAATGTATAATCGCCCCCGTTCAACTGCGAACTCAGCAATTCAAAATTAATGAACAGACCTTTCTGATTATCAACAATCTTTGGCTGCTGCGTGACCATGATGACATTGGCCGCTTCGCCTTCGCCCACATTGTTGATCAACAGCGAAAACTCGCCGGGCACAATCGGTTCGATTGCCGGTGTCAGCGGATCATCGCCCAGCACATCGCGTTGCATGAAATAGGTCAAATCCAGATTGGGAGACGGCTTCACCGTCAATGTCACCGGATACAAATCGCGTGTTACGACCAAACCGGTGAACGGATCGACGTAGGTCAATGTGCCGCCGAACGAATAATTAACCGGCACGGTAGGCGCCGCATATTTGGTTGGAATAAACACGATGGTTGCCACACCGGTTTTTTGTGCATCTAATGACCAGATGCCGTTCAAATCGCCGCTGAAACCGTTCAGGCTTTCGTTGTTGATTTGAAATTCGTGGGAAGTCATCACATTGCCCGCTTCGTCTTTTACCACCAAATTCAAATTAACGTTTGTCATGGCAGTCGTTTCGTTACCGTTAAATACGGTCAGCGTGCCGCGAAAAGCCTGACGAGTCATCGTCATGGTTTGCGAGAATTGGAGGGTAATGGAGGCGCAGACGGAGGAAGAGGCATTATCTAATTTTTCCATCACCTTATTTTCTTCTTCAGAAATCATGTCGGTTACCGATGGATATCCTAAAGTTGCGGAATATTCTCGTGCATCAATGATTAATTGGGCTTGCTGATTAAGAATTTGTTTATCAATACGATTTGTCGAAGCAGTGACATTGTTGACTGTATTATTCCACCGTTCGACAAACTTAGCATACTGTTCCTCAGTAATTGCAGCCGGTTTGTAGGAGTGAAGGGAAGACCCTGCATCAATTATTCCGGTAATATTTTCCATTTGTCCGGCAAAAGCCGACAATTCGTCCGGATCTGCGAACAGCCATGCTTCGTCTCCAAAGAGATCCATAAACATTACATAACCGGCTTGAGCCTCATTGTCGGCATGTTTCAACGATTCTTGATAGGCTTGAATATAATTTGGATAATCGGTACTTGCTCGTAAAACAGGTGAGTTGGGAAAAGGTGAACTCCCAAAATCACCGGGGACGCATTTTTCAAATAAGGGTTTTATACACTCTTCCCATATATCCTTATAACCAATAATTTTTTCAACAAGTTTTGGCACTTTAACTAATTTCCAAACACATCCTATCTTACCATCTTCTACAATCTCTTGCACACACTCCCATTTATCAATGAGTTCTGTAACGAATTGAATAATAGGGATGCGTTTCAAACCACATTTTACCATCTTGAAGAGGAAACGATTTTGGCAAGGCTCGCAACCTGTATTGTTTATGCCCGGAGGAGTACTGCCACCGCTGCTACCGTTATAACCGCCACTGCTGCCTCCGCCGGCGGGACCACCAAGGCCCCAGCAACCGCCGCAACCGCTGCCGCCGCCACCGCCGATGCCACTGATACCCGGAATACCCGGACAGGTTATTACTTTGATTGTAAGAGGATATTGATGCCATTTACGATCTTCTCCGCAATCCCACGCATAAGTGGTAAACGAAGAAACTCTACAAGGTAAAGTGATTCCCGTAGTCGATCGAAGCCTACTACTTGATTGCTCCGCTCCAATTACAGAAACTTTGACCGGGATAATAATGGATTCTTGAGGTCGCAAACTGAAATTATCCAATGCCGGATATTCAAATAATAAAGCAGGATCTTCGGAAAATGTTAAATTTACATCATGTGTAGTTATCAATCCCTTATTTGTTAAGACCACATTGAACATATAATATCCTTTGTTCAACAGTTCATTGACAGGTAAACTATCCGGCATTTCAGTCACCACCACCGGCACCGGCACATTGGTTTCATATTTTATCGTAGTGGTGATGTTATACTCATCCTGTACGGTTGTTTCCACAACATTCCAATCAATCGTTATCGCCTGAAAACTCAAGTTTACCACTTTTGTTGTCGTTTTCCCCGGATCGACCAAAATATTGTATTGATAGCGGTCGTGTTTGTCTGCCGTAACATCAAGGGCGTAATATCCTTCGGGCAAATTGGGCATCGTAAACAAGCCTTTGGCATCGGTCACGCCTTGTGCAATTACCGCACCCGTTGCCGGATGTTTCACAATGACTTTCGCGCCTGCCAAATGTGGGGCTTCCGCTGTGTAATAAGTGTATTCGTCGCAGACGTCTATTACCAAAGTACCGGTCGATTCCGAAACGGGTTCTATCGAGAACGACAGCGGAAATCCTGTACCAATTTCACAATTAACGCCAATAGACCCTGTGATGGGTATATTCAATGGAAGATCGTTCGACGGCGTAAACCGCAGCACAACGGTTGCCGATTCGTTGGGAGCTAAGGAAGCCATTTCCCTTGGCGTGCCTGTGCTCAGCCAGGTAGCGTTTGCCGGCAGGCTGAGGCTGATTTTGCCTGTTACTCCTTTCCCCATATTCGTGATGGTAAACGGATAATCGCGCGAAGCGCCTTTCGTCATGGTGGTCCGGATGTAAGAAATATCGGCTTGCAACTTTCCTTGCGGCGTGCGGAAATAAACGTAAAGCGTTAAATCCATCAAATCGCTTTCGGCGCTGACAAGTTTGAGTTTGATTTGCTGCCATTCGCTGCCGTTGCTCGGGGTGTTTCCCGTCAGCGTGTATTTCAACGTTGCGGTGGCATTTCCGGCAATGCTGCTGATGGGGTCAACAACGAGGGTAGCGTTATCGATCGGCGAAACCACTTCTGCTCTAAGGTTAGTTAAAACCAATGTACCCGTATTGGTCAGGTTGATGGTTCCCTTGTAAGGTTCATTGATAAGCAAATCGTTGGTAATATTTCCCGTACCCTCGCGTTTGATACCATAAATATCAAAAGCGGCTTTCTCTGTTGTTAATCCTTCATTCGGATAACAAGCGCCGACACTGAAATGACCGGATTGGAATACGGAAGGCCGGAAGATAAGGCTGTATTTTCCCGAAGCGTCCGTCGTTGCATTCAGGGTTTGGCGAACGCCGGAATTAATCAGATAAACTTCTAAGGCGGCATTGGCGATTGCGCTGCCGGTCAACTGCCCGGTAATGGTCACGGCTTCGCCTTGCTTGTAAACCTTCTTGTCGGTAGCAGCCGTCGCCGTGAATTTAGGCAGCAGCGTGACAGGAATTTTGTCGGAGCTATTGTTTAAATACAACAATTCCTTCACCGCCTGATTTTCGTTTAACGTTGCATAAAGCGTGTAATTGCCCGTGACGTCGGGCAGGGCCATATTTTTGGTAAGCGTTTCGGTTTCGTTGATGCCCAAAACTTTCGTTGTATAGGACGTTGCCAAAACGCTTGAGCCATTACTCAGATAGAAGTTTACCGGAATACGCGCTTGAAGCGGAGCAGCCCCTGCATTTTTCACGACGATTTGAACATTCGTACTGTCGGCTGCCTTCAATACCGTATTGGACAAAGTAATGGATGAAATAACCGCATCGGGCAGCGTTTGGTCGGAAATCATCGCCCAGCAGGTTCCTTTGGTATAACCGGTGGCGGTCACGGTGAATGTCACCGTTCGGTCCCCTTTGGAAACGCCGGTATTGTTCGGAAGAACCGAAACGGGGACATCAACCGAAACGCTTCCCGCCGGAATAGTGACGGTTTTATTATAGGTCAACTCATCATCGTGGTCGCTTGAAATCGTCACCGTCAGATTATCTGTGGGCGGCGTATTTCGCTTAATGGTCAACACGCCGGCATTTGTTTTTCCTTCCGGCAGCATGGGTTGCGAGGAAACGATTTTCAAAGCGGGCGAATTGGTGTCCAAAATAGTAACCGGAACGGTCACTGTTCCTGCTGCGCTTGTTCCCGAAATGGTACAGCCGCAGGAAGAAACATATACTGCTGCCGTAACGTTAAAGGTCTTGTCACCGTCAACCAAATCGTTATCAACAACCCCGATAGTGAATTGCACTTCTTGCACGCCCGCTTGTAGAGTAATCGTCGGATTGGCATAATACAATCTCCCGCCCGAATTGTCCGACAGTTGGATAGTAACCACGTTGTTTGTGAGCGTCAATCTTCGCAGAACCGCTTTTATCGCCAGCAGTCCCGCCGACTTGCTTACCGCTTGCGGTGTCAGCGTCAATTCTATTTGCGGAAGATTATTATTGTTCAATGTCAGACTTAGTTTCGCCGGTGAATATTTGACGGCGCTTGCCGTAAATTCAACACTTCGCGTGATATCGGGAAGACCATCATTGATTGCCGTAACATTTACATTAACGCTCTTTTGATTTGCAGGAATTGTTACGGAAGCCGGAAGATTAAATTTCTTTGGAAAATTGCAACTCAAATTGACGGACAAATCGGATGACGACACGCGCGCTCTTTCGATTGTTATCGTGAAGGTTTCGCCTTGGGTGATTTCCGTTTTGGAGGCAGTCAGCGTTAATGCAGGCAAATTGGCGTCTTCGATGACTACACGATTGGTCACCGTCTCATAACCGTTTCCTTGAGCGCTGATGGTAACTACGGAATCCGCATCTAATATCCCATCGTTTAAAACCGTGATATAGAAAAAAGCGCCGGATTGCTGCGCCGGAATGGTGACAGACGCCGGTATGGAAATTCGCGAGGGATCGCTCGCGCTTAGGGAAAACACTTGCTGTTGAGACCAATCTCCGCTTCTTGACAGTTTGCACTGGACAAGCGCTGAATTGTTTTCCGGCAGGGCATAAGCAGGGGATTCCAGCAGCAATTTTTTAGTTATGGTTATGTATTGAGCGCTTTTCGCCGTATTATTCCCCTGCGCGCCGGGCAGTTCGCCGGAGTTGGGATCGGGAATAATCTGCACCGATAGTTTCACGTTTCCTTCGATACCGGGGAGTTGCGACAAAGCAAATTCGGCTTGCCGGTTCACCGAACCGCCACCGGGAATAACTCCGCTCTGGTAGAGCGTTCCCAAAAACGTTTGCTTGTCGTTGTCGTCCACCAACGTAATTCTTTCGCTCCATCCAACCGCCGTAGCTTTATCGCCACTATTTTTCACTGTCCACGAGGCGATGAATTTGTCGCCCGGAGCCACGCTGCTTTTATCCGTACGGATATTATCGACCGTGAAATCGGGACGCGGTTCGGCTACCACCCGGATAGCGCCCGGATCGGAAGTTGTCGCCAGATTATCGCCGTTTACAGCGCTTAAAATAACCTGATTAAATGCAAACGGATAGCTTGTTCCTTCCAACCAGCTCATTGGTACTTTGACGGGAATAGTAAATAATATACCCGAATTACCCTTGATTAATTTATTGCTTGCTGAAAAAATGATAAACAGGTAATCGTTATTTCCTCGGGAATTAACACTAATCGTATGATTATCCTTGCGATCGGTTAAAGCCACGCCTTGAGTATTCACCTGTGCCCCTTGCGGAAAATGAATGCTCACCTGCACGCCTGTAATTTCAGCGTCGTTGGTCATATACACGGGAACCAGCGCTTCTTGTCCCAATTTCCCATCGACCACCGGAATCGATAATTGATTTACCAATTGGGAATAAGCCCCGAACCCGGAAAACAATAATCCTATAATAGAAAATAGTATCGCTTTTGTTTTCATAGTCGTGTTATTTTTTTAGTAGTATTTTGAAGTTTTTTGAAACATTCATGCCTCCCGATCTTATGGTAAGGTTCAGAATATAATCATTGGGATAATTGTTAACATTCAGGTTGAAAGCATGTTTTCCCCGGGGAACGTCTTTCATCCGTTGTTTGTCAACCATCATTCCATTAAGCGTATATAAAGCGACAGAAACCTGTTCCGCCGGTTGAGGCAAATCTAAATA
>JGI20166J26741_10308892_pt1 | contig 16446 bp, 16 predicted proteins | sample TergutCu122P5_FD_26741 | JGI IMG/M metagenome (IMG submission 26741)
GACTACAATGAAGGACAGTAAAACTTCGAAACATGTATCTATTTTGTATCAGTTGTAAATAAATAGTTGCCACTATTAAAGTTCCAACCCTCGTAATTTCAAGACATGTGTAACCTAAGAACCAGTCTGTATGCATATTTGTATATTTCATTTCCATAACTTCATTCAAAACAAAACTGCAAAGCCACATAACTTTAGTACACCTTTCACTTTTATGTCACATGTTTTCCTTTGTTTTTCTTTAGTCACCTCGGTGGACAAAAAGAACACACACAATACCTGGCTGTGAGGGGGGCAGATGTGGTCTGAGATTGCTTTGCCTTCTTCTGCATGTCATCATATTAAAGTAAAACAAAAGGCCAACAACAAGTACTAAAAACACTGAGAAGTACATCAGTCCACTCAGTCTGGCATAACATCTAAGTAGCTACTAAGATATGCAGACATATGTATGTAGGCTACTGTGTAATATGCAGTGCACCCACAAAAGTGTTGATCAAACAGCAAGCAAGCTATTCCACAAAACAAAAATGTTACATTTTTGTGAATATGAAAACTTTGATGCACAAACCTGCAATGAGGCCAGTCAGCTGTACAGCAGGGTATTTCCAAGTAAATTCACACGTTGTCTTTATAAGCTAGGGCAGTTATTCAGAGATATTAAAACAAGTTTATAGGTGAAAAAAGTTATATTCAATAAATACATACTGCTTACATATGATGGACTGACGACTGAAAAGAAATTTACAATTACAAAATTAAGAACACTAGATTCACTTTTGATAGTCCACAAAGTGAACAAGAAAATGAATGTTATCAACAGCTCTGAATATCTTATGTGAATACAGTTACATCTGCACATAAAGTTTGAATATTTTGAGATGTGGCCACACAAGACATTTCATTCCACACATCTATTTTCATGAGCCTTTATTCTTTATAGTTTCATTTGTAGCATACTGTTTACTGACTTTTATGGTTATAATAATCTGTAGTATTTGTCACATAACATATGTACATTTTCACCACATTTTGGCTACATGCTTCAGCACTGATTTGTCATCATCACACCATGATTATTCATACAGAATCTAGAAACAGAACCAAATCCATGTGGGTACAGGCATGATAGTTTTCCATTTTATGGGTGGATCCAATCATATATATTTACAGTACATGTACAAGAGAAATTAAGTCTCAAAATAAAGTTGGCTTTAAAATCTAAAGATGTGCAGGTGGTTCCCATTTAAATGCATGAATATCTGTAGAAGGCTGCATACTTAAAACTGAACGTGTATGATGCCACATCTAGGCACACAGGTATGTTTTCAATTACAGATTCTATATTAATATCATCTGATAACGGCAAATCAATGCCACAAGTTGTTACCACACAACATACACGTGTTATTTGATGGAAATTATACATGTGTATTAGCTTGCTCCAAGTTTTGTACTTGACGATACTCCCAAAATTTGTATTTGCAGTCTGTAGGTCTTCTTTCATGAGTATCACAGTGAACAGTTTCCAATAACATTAAGTACAGACACTCCACCCTGTTATTACTTTTTGGTCACACACTTTGTAACACAGAAGCCGAATTTACAAAGTGCCACTCCACTGTGTACCATTATAAACACCATACATTGCAGCCTGACATGAAGTGTCATACACTCTAGTCTAGTACAATAAAGTTCTACACATTTTGAAACCAAGTGCATATATAAAATAGAGTGTGGCAATGTAAACACAAACCTACCAATACTTTGTAAAATATATTCCAGTGTCGTCATCTGTTCACACCATTCTCTCTCAAGACTGTAATACTAACCACAGACCAACCTCGCTGCGTGCCCATTACCAGTAAAGCTGTGTTTTACACTCAATGTAGAACAATGCAACTGTGTACCAGAAACCTTTATTTCAAAGAAACATATGCAACATATCTGACTCTAGTAACTATTTTAATGCAAATCCATGGTACTAAAAAATGCACAACCATGCTTCAGATTTCTTAATGGAGCAAAATGATTAAGTATAATATACAAAGATCTTAACTTTAGCCTGCAGCTACACTTCACAACTGTGCTTTGGTGTGGCAATCCTTTTTATGCATTCAGCTAGGAATCCAGCAACAGCAGTAGCAGGAGCAGAGGGAGGAGGCAGAGGAAAGGGAATCAGTTTGGTACTTCCAGCAGTCTGCAAAAATTTACTTGCAACTACACATACACACACACAATCATATGAAGAAGAAGAGAGAAGGAGAGAAAAAGTAATAGTAAGTTTCAGCAATGACGAAACTGTCCAAACCAATATGAGAGTAGTACAGACATCAGGCAGCAAAATAGTCTGGAAGTAGTGTTTGAAGCAGAAGGTTTATAATGAAAAGACTTCCTGCACACTGAAGGTACCATCAAATGCAACATACACCAATACTAAATGAGAATTAATTTATCACAGACAAACTGCATAATAAATTTTACTTATACAAATATGGCAAACTACTCCATGTTTCGGCCATTTCCTTTAGCCATCTTCACAGAGGAATGATGTACAAAGGAGATATGTATGTGGAATTAAAATTTAACTTTGTCAACAATAAATAGTAAGATACAACATACATATGGTATTATATTATCGTAATGTGTTAACTATATAGATGTACAGATAAACATTACACACCACTTGAATTAAAATCAAGTGCATCCACATCTCTGGAACTGGTACAATTCTCTTTGAATGTGTTCAGTTTAAGTCTAGCCATTTACTGTTGACAATTTTAAATTTTAACTCCACACTTATATTCTCAGTATATCAATTCTAACTGAAGTTGGCTAAAGGATATGGACGAAACATGTAGTAGTCTACTACATGTGGATAAGTGAATTTTATTATGCAATTTGTTGGTAAATGTGTTCAATAAGAGTAACTATATAAGAAGTTGCAAATAAGTTATCATGGATTTGCACATGTAGGCTGTATTATTCCCCTTAAATATGATATCCACCAGGTACAGTATCACAGAGGTTAATAGTATACAATGACAAAAAATAAATTGCATGGTAATATACTTAATTCCTATTGAGTCAATTGTTTATGTCCATTTTTAATGTGTACAAAGATTCAATTACAGACTTTTCGTTAAGCACAGAACTTCATTAAATGCTTTGCAACACCTTACACCTCTTATCTTTTATCACACTGTGCATAACCTTGCACCAACTGAGGGCCATGTATTATGTCTCAAAGACTAACAAACATAAGTGGGAACTAGTTTCCCCAATTTACAGTTACCATATAAATTTCCATTTCTTCTTGTGTATCAGCAGAACCATTAACGATTACCTAAGCAATAAAAAAAAAATTTGACAATTCATTATTGTACTAGCTTCCAGCTACAACTATATTATAGCCTATAAATCATTAAATTAACATCTTCAATGACTGATGAAACCCAGCTTAATGTTTCACACAATACCAATCAAAAGTCTGCCAAGTAGGGTAACTTTCAATGATAGATCAAACCAAATGTTTGAAAGACTTCAATTTTTCATTCACATTCCCCAACTAAAATACAGGACTTCCACTGCATTGATATAAATTTTTCTCACAGAAAAATAAAGGTTTTTCAATTTAATATTTGATTACCTACAAAAATGTACCACACCCCTAATTTCCAGTACTGTGAGCCTTAAAACTGACATGTAGCAGGCTAAATAAAGTAATTTGTCCTGAGTTCCGGAAGGGGAACCCTCTACCAGGTTCAATCAAATTCCATAATTACTCCTCTTGGATCTCTTACAATCATACATCAGTCTCTCTCAGTAGGCTCAGCAGCCCTTAGTTGGAAAAAGATCCTGACACCAGAAATGAATTGTACAAGGTACACAGAAATGTCCAATAATAAACTATAGTAATGCAACTTAACAATTAATTGTGGCAATGCATTCCCTCAGTACTATTACAACATGCAGCTTCAATAGCTATGTTCTTCTGAAGTTTCTTGAACAGATTAGAAGCCAGGCTCCAATATAAGAAAACTTCCTTCAACTTCCATCAGGATACAACCTCAACACAACTTCACTCTGCAACAGCAGGTGTATAATCCCACTTCACAACCACATCTATTTTCTTCAGGAGCCTCTTGATGCCATAAACAGTAAAATAAAAAATGAAGCTTCCAAGTTCAAACAAAAAGTCACCTCAGTCCTTGTGTCAACAATCCTATGCTGCATGAGGGATGGCTTTAATTTCTAAATAGCTTGAGGGATATAAACAATAATAACCACTACAATTCTTGAGGCAGTTATTCTAACAGTGGCTGCTTCTTTCCTTGCAACATTCCTGGGTCAGCTCTCTGTTGTACATTTACTTGCCTGAAATAGGGTTCAGTATTAGTAATTTATTCCACAACCAATTCAACTAGAATCTAAGAAGACTGTATGTGGTATTCATAAAACAAGAGTATCACCTGCGGAAATACCGCACAAAATACATCGTTACCATGAACAACATGACCCAATAAAATGCAATACAACCCAATCCGTAATTCCCTACTTACATACTTTTCTCTCCAACTAATTACATTTCCACATTCTACCAAGCTGTCAGAAATATTTCTCTTCCTCCTTGCCCTAAAGACTTACCGTTTATGAGTTCAGAAAATAATGTTTATTGGGAACATTTTGTCAGTCTATATGTTTCACTTCTTCCAACTACTCATCAGATTTTAAACTGAAATTGTTAACAATCCTTAGCAGTGACATCCTGTTGTGCTTCAGTAACAGGTACAAACAAGAGTGATTGCATTTATTGTATAGACTTGTAATTGCTGAACAAATTCAGTGTTGATCCACAGTGGTTTAATGTTAACATAATGTGAAGCTAAAATCAAATTAGCAGCCCATAATACAAAAACAGGATGCTCGATTTAGTGTTCCTACGTGTACTATAATTCTGTTACTTACTGAACATTTTCTCTGGTCCCCACCATGGCCCAATATATGAACAATGCCATACTTATCATATTTAGTGAATTTCAATTTAAAAAATTGATGTAAGAAATTTTTGGCCATCAATTTAGTGTGAATGTGGTCCAAACAAATGATTAGTCCACATACATGTTTTGGATATTAATGTTTTCCTTCTTCCAGAAATCATTCCCACACACCGATTATCTCTGGGTAGGAATGTCACATACCAAAGAGATGCTAAAGCCATGGCCACTAGAGGCATCTGATTCCCGAGGTTCTGAAAAATGCATGACTATGAACAGAAGTAATCTTATTTTTGAGCAAATATAGTATAAATAAACTTACTTTGCTGACTGACAGCATGCTGCTGGGAGTTGCCCGTTGGTGCCCCAGTGCTTCCGGTTGCATTACTGGTTCTCCCACCCCGTTGCACAGTTTGGCCTCTATAGCCACCTCGATAGTTTCCGCCTCTGTACAGACCACCACTCATGCCACGGTTGCCATAATAACCTCTTCCTCGATACCCTCCACGACGTGCAGATGCAACACCAAATGTCTCAGAATTCAGTTTCCGTTCAGTCCTCCAATCTGTTCGCTGAGAACGACTGAAGACACACACAACACGCAACAATATAGGTAGAATATAAACAGAAACTGAGTGCAGACAGGTTACAAAAGGGTGAAAGAAAATGAAAGGAACAGTAAAATGAACAATTTTTTCCAGCACTCTGTTCCGGAATGAACACGTTTTCTGCTCACATTTACCCCCCACCATTATGACTTCCCAATTCACTAAGCATGGTGTGCAGACACACACACATACCATAAATTATATATATATATATATATATATATGTATGTACATATATATACACACACACACACACACACACACACACACACATAGAAATAATTGCAAAAGAGTTAATATCGTGTAACATCAGTACTCAGGAACAATATTGTACTTCACATGCCTACTAACAAACGTGGTTATATCGGCAAATTACACCCACATTACTTCATTTCAAATTGTCTTAATGACATCTGTTTGAAATCTTCATAAGCTGAACACCCCAGAAACCCAACACATTTAGAAATGGAAGATCAGAACACAGCAAACAAGCCATAACTTATATTATAGGTGTGCTCAGTTGGTTGTCCTATATAACACTGGTCACTGTCAATTCCCATATTGGCTTGCATGGTCAATGAAAGGAGGATGAACAAAGAAATTAGAATTAAAAGACATGACTAGGTGAAGACAGAGATGGAAAATCTGGACACTGGTACATTACAAGCAATGTATTGCATCAAAACCACTTCACAAACACAGATCAATATCTATCACACAGATGAGTAAGAACAAAGTTTGCTATCTTCCAGTTGTCTATCAGGCCACAGCTAGTCACACTAATGAGTGGACAACACCAATGGCATAAGAATAACAAACTCATGCAACATTCTAATATTTTAGCCAACAAAGTAATAAAAAATTCTATACTTTTTATCTCGGTGACCAGGCTGGCTCAGCAATCTCATGCTTAATTTGTACTCGGGAAGGACAAGGTTCCAAGCGTGCTTGCAGCAGTGACTGTTGCTTCCAAGTTTACAGTAACATTACTGACAGGAGAGTATTGTGAACTAACCCGTAGTTGCTTCCTTCTAATACTTTCCAGTGCATTATATAATCATCATAAGATTCCATTCAACACCAAAAAATATGGAGACCAAATGATGCTACTAACACACCTCACATACCTCCATACCACTTCTGTTATTCCTTCTTATGCAACAATTCAGTGTGTTACCTCACACCAAACAAACACCCACCCCTTGCTCCTCTCCACAGCCTCACAGCTAATATTGTCAAAGAAGGACTTTGTTTTGTCATAGAAGATCTGTGGTTCTTCCTCTTGTTCACCTTCACCAGCACCAGTCTCATTTCCAGAGTCATCTTTCTTCTCATTTTCATCATTCACTTTCCCATCACCTGCAATAACAGGTTCTGAGTCTGTAACATTGCAATTTCAAACACAGGTCAGTCTCTGGGGAGGGAGGGGGGATGTGTGGGCAGCGGTGTAGCCTATTGGTCATCACGAATGTAATTTCTAGTATGTAAGAACAGTCTAACTCAGACTATAAAGTACCCACACAAAGTACAGGTGAGTACAGATAACCTGAAAGTAGGAAGATATTTACAAAATGCTGATAAGAGTGGGCTACAATTCCTGCCAGGCATGACAGATTGGATAAGTGACTACTATTTGTTCAAAAATATTTACTAACTAATCAACACAGGAACCTCTTTCTAACAGTTCTAGCAGCCAGTGTATTTGGGATATTTTAAACTGACTCACTATGCACTGAAACAGGTACTGAATCATAACTATACTGGCTTCCTTTTCTTTACTGCTTCCTCAACTCACAGTTTCAGGTATTAGTTACTATGAAACTGCTGATCATGTACCATCTTTCCCACACATGGACAGCACAACTTATCACATTTACTATACAATAAAACAGTTTTCCCACACAGCAGAGAAAGGATGCAGTAATATCTGTACTCAATAATTATCAACTACTTTCTCAGCAAACAGGGTTTAAACACATTTTACTGAGCTCCAATATTCAGCTGCATCTCAATTTCTGAACTGAACAGCGTCATATCCACGGTGAGTGATATAGCAAAATAAGTGCCAAGTACAGGTCCTGCGAAACATGCTCTGAACAGCTACATTACTAAGACTAGAAAATTCTCAGCAAATTCCAGGCATTTAACGGTGATATGTCCATGAAGAGGTTAAAGGTTAAGACAATAATGTAGGACACCAGATTTCCTGATCTGTTCTGCTTCTTCACATTATTTTTGGGTACACAAGGAAAAGGAAGTTATTAAAGGCCAGACAATGCTTGGAATGTGTGATGCTGTCAACCTTGTAATCAAAAGTTTGTGCACCACTGCCTACATCTTCATGAATAAAATGTACTTAGTTTTCAGGCTTGTCATGTGTTAACACAAGAACCCATTTTTTTAAAACCTGTACAGAATATTCCAGAAAATATGGTAAAAGAACATATTTTTACCACGTTAAAAAAAGGACCAAAATAAGAAATGTGGAATGCCACCATACATCAGAACCTCTCAACAACCAGCAAACCCAATATAGTAAAACACTGGCCAACTCCAATTATAAACCAAACAGAATGTACATCACAAATATTACAGACAGCCACATTATAATCATATAAGTCTTACCAATTTTGGTTTTTGCCAGCTGACTCCTGAGTGTATCAAATTCTTTATTGGCTTGTTCAAAATCAAAGTCATTCTCAAACTTCAGAGTGCTCTTTGGCTTCCCCCCAGTACCAGTCGGTTGCTGACCAGTGCCTGGTTGCCTGTTGAAACCACTACCAGAAGTTCCACCTCGACCTCTTCCACGCCGCATCCCTCCACGATTCACCCAACCACCGCGTCCTGGTTGCTGCTGCTGTTGTGAAATTCGCTGAGGAAGAGGACCCTACCAATTGAATATTTAATTTCAGCATACATACAGGCCACTATAAACTATGGCTTCAACAGGAACATGAACACATTAAACCACTAAAGGAAATATTACAGTAGGTTATTACTGTTGTGAACAGTAATAATATTTTGGGTAATTACTACAGTGATGACAGTCGAAGGACAGTAAAACCTACACCATTAAATTCAATGAATACACAACAGAAAGGTCTTGTGGGAATAAACACAATACAAACTTCAGAGAACATAGGATCCAATATAGCACATACAGTATTCAAAAACCCAGTCACAACTCCTTTGCATGTGTACCGGTATACAATGTGATAAGTTTCAAAACTCGAAAGGTTTCTTGTGGTAAAAGGTTTCAAGAACATAAATAAAATCCTTCACAAGACTAATGCTTTTGTACGCAGTCAGGCATATCCGTCAGGCACTGTTACACTCAAAATGCTGAATGATGGGTACAGACAATAGCCTATCGTGGCCATCATGCAACCCCATTTAAATTCCAGTCTGCTGCACATAACACTGCACATTTAATTACAGCACCAAAGGGTTAACTAACATACAGACCCACTAAAAATGTCATCGTCTGTTCCATGGTCTTGCAGAAACAAAAATACCAGCTACTGTGCTATTTCTAAAGGATTCTACCAGTAGTTCAGCATGATTACAGGAATGTACTGTTTGGACTTGCATGGGGCCTGAATATATATATACACACACACACACACACACGTTTCAGAGAATGACACTGAATTACATCAGAAGAGTTTTATATGCAACAGGTGATCTTAATGGGATGAAGATCACAAAATTAACTAAAGAATTCTGTGTCACTGGACAGAATAAAGGTATCAAAAATCTGTGTAAAATACAAAAATTGGGAGAATGACAAAAGGAGAAAACAGAAATATCTTTCCAAACCTAGTCCCGAGTCATTTTGCCTACTATAAACCCCACACTGATTACCCCAACCGTGAACTCGGATGAAGTGCCACTACTTCAGTTATCATCAAACTGGGAGTGATACCAAGCAATACGGTCACAATGAAACTTACTGGCTGTTGGTCACGGGACTGCTGTTCTCTAGGGTGAATGGGTTCTCTGTCTCGCTGTTCCCTCTGAGGCTGTGGATGGTACTGTTGCTGCTGCTGACCAATATTAGCTGTCCTTACCGGACTGCAACAATAAACATCCAGATTCAAACAAAACCATACTGCAAACAGGGTACTGCACAACACAGAACACAAACTTTATCAAGGTGCTCTTTACCTTCATTTCAGAATCTCACTATTTCATGGTATACATAAACAATTTAATTTATGCCACTATGTAAAATACATATTTCACTGTACCCATTAAAAAAAACTCAACAAACATTCTATAGTATTATGTGGAGATTTCCTACACCATGTGTCACCCAAATTAGTCAAAGAATATGGAAAGTACAGGTGAAAATTCACTTATACCCTTACATGAAGTATAACTCAATGAGCCTTTCACAAAACTCACACTTGGTTGACAACTTTTAAGAGCTCCTACACTGAATTTCATGAAAAATGCCTATGAATATCCTAATACTGAACAACACACCTTGCTGCATCTTGCCTCAGACTATACCATCGCTCTTCTGGGATGTTTAATGGTGCAGGTTGGTACGTGAATGTTACACACCGTACGCTGGTAACCAACTACCAACCTACATTACATAAATTCCTAGAATAGCGAAGGCCTCCACCACACTGCAGCAGAACCCTGAAATCTCCCACTGCTTCAGTTACATGGCAGTTTTATCTCAGACAAAAGCAGGTGAATATTCCTCAAATTCAAGGGAGGGAAAAACTATCACAATCAGCAATACAACAACAGTCTATCACTACTGTCGTTTAACCACTACTTGACTGAGTTAGCAACCCTACACATACTGCAGAGTTAATCTGGCAATGAATGGGATACGAGAATGTACAACAGATAAATCACGCATGTGTATTTTATATAACCAACGAGATGCAACTTATATAATATTCTTTATCATTATCAACGCTCTACATGTTTCGGACAGGCCTTCCGCCCATCATCAGGAGCCTATAAAACTCCAACCCATCCACACCAGCTGTAGATAGCAGGAAAGCATGACGATACTCAGGGCTGCACATACAGTTTTATAGGCTCCTGATGATGGGCGGAAGGCCTGTCCGAAACATGTAGAGCGCTGATGATAATAATAAGGAACTTTATATAAGTTGCATCTCATTGGTTATATCAAATACACATCTAGCAATGCACGGCTCCATGAATGTTAAATAAATCACACACTTATAAAAGCAATGAGAATACTGTAAAATATTAAATAAAGTACAGAACAAAACAGAAAATGGGATAGTGCAGTCTGTAACTGGGCAACCAAGGAAATGTGGTTCGATTCCCATTATGGGCAAGAGATTTTTCTCATCTCCAAGGCATCCAGTTCATCTCTGGGGCCATCCCAACCTCCAATCGTTATCAGCTGCTCTTTCCCCATTACGTAAAGCAGCTGTGGCAGGTACCACTCACCTCCAACTAGAACTGAGGTTATGAATTAGTGGTTTGATACCTCCACCCACCCATATGCCTTTGTGGCATGCACAGGTGCTTTCCCTATATTTTAAAACACACAACAAAACAGGGAGACCAAGCAAAGGCATATGTACAATGAAAATGGTAATACTCTTGCCATGTTATCCAATATATAAACAATTCCAACAAATATGTTATTATCTGTAGTATACATATCAACATTCCAACTGGACAAACTGGCATATAACACGTATACACTACAGACCAACAGCATATTTCCTGATGCCTAAGAGACATGAAAAGCTTTCAACATACATTCGAAACCAGCAGCCAAACAGTACTTACCCATCTCTAGCTGGGTGGGGTGATTGTATCTGTTGTGATTGTGGTGGCAACTGCTGCTGAGACTTCTTGTCATCTTTAATTGGAGTTGAACCGGGCTGGTTTACCTGTACGCCCTGGTCCATTGTAGGCGATTTACGAGTGACCAGTGATGGTGTAGCAGAACGTGATGATCCTCCAATCAGATCTAGAACAGAAGCTAAATAACTGGAATCTCTCACTGCAGTTCAACAGCAACAGCCAGCATAATACCAATGTGACCAAGGTGGCTTCAAATAACATTCCTTTTATTTTAAAGACAGGCTAGCAATCACCTTGAAACATGTCACACTTAGTACACTGCATCTCACCTATTAATACTTGCGACATACAGCAATCCCTCTGTCCCCTCAACTAGAGGTAGTGAGGGGTGGTCCAGTTCACCCAAGAATCCACATTATTGACAAGAAACCTTTTAACAGATATTCTGTCACTACCATCACTCACTATAATGGCAAACTATGAGATAAAGGCAACACTTGCAAGATTACATCCTTATTGTGAATGAAGTGAACAGAGACAGACTACTTCTTGCCCATTCACCCAAGCCACACGTCTCAAGAGTATGATCCTCTCAGATTTCAGCAGGTGGTTCAGACTATTGACAGGATCACACAGGGTAAGACCAAATCATTTTCTGTCCAAAATTAACAGGTCCGCTCAGGGATTCAAACCATCGAGACCACTGTAACACTAAAACTGTTCTTCCAATTATATTTGTCTGAACACAGATTAAACCAAACAGTTCTTGGGCACAACAAAATCTTGACCTGCTTCCCTCAGTCTTGGTGGAATGAAGTCAGCAAAGTCAATATATATCAGTAAAGAAACACACATACTTTATCACCCTCTCCCCATTTTCGTTCAACTAATGTTGGATTGATCTTCATCCAGGAGCCTGCAACATGTGCCTGCACAGGTGCTTGCCTGAATGTGTAAGGGCAGAAAACAAAAAAGGGTTACAAAATCAACAGAATCATTGTAAGGATAGCAAGCCATTACACGTGCTATTTCACTCTTTCTCCAGGACACACTATTATATGAAATCCTATGGCAGACTATTCAGAAAGAGGGAATTTGTGATCTACTGCAAAACACTCCAAGCTGTAAGCACATACACATATAAACATATCTTCAGCTTAAAATAATCATGATAACAGTTAACATTTTGGACTGGACTGCTATGAATGACTAGACCAAACTGCATTACATGCAAGACAGTGCCTCTCAATCGGGGGGATCCATTATATATATAACTATACTATATATATATATATATATAACTATACTATTGTTGTTGTAGCAAGAGTGCATGGCCATAACAAGACTAGAAATGTATACTCCCTTTCGTTGCACAGAGTGCAACTTGAGCACAAAGCATTCCTGAGTAAAGCACAGACAACACTGCTATAGTACAGAACAGAATGAAAACCACCAGCTAACTTGAAAGAGTGTGAACACTTCTGTCCATCATATAATTTTGAATGAAGCAAGACATTTTGGAAGCTGGCTCTGCTTCTGTCTTCAAGCGAGGAAAGCATCTAATCTGGTGGAACCCTTAGATAGAGCTATTCTGTCGCTGGGCTCCATACAGCTGTATATAAGGAGTCCACCATATTAGGTGCTTACCTTGCCTGAAGACAGAAGCAGAGATGGCTTCCGAAATGTCACGCTTCATTACAAAATTAGACAATGGACAAAGCCTCCCCCCCTCCTCCAAAAAAGAAATGATTATGTCAGTGAGTCATACACCATCATCACAGCTCTAGGGAGTTAAAAGGGTCACCATCACATACTAAATTTGATCCAACTCCTTCAAGAGGTTTAAAATGAAAATGTGGAGACACAGGCACTGCTTGCAAAAAACATGTATGTGCAAACTCACATCACTGTATGATTAGCTATGCCTTCATATAATTCACTTGAGAGTCCATTTAATTCATTTCAGGGTTCATTCATGCCAAGTATTGATCATGCAGACACAAAATGTTGAAAATAAGCTTTTATATACAACAGTAACTGTGGACACAAGTCAAGCAAACACAATGCATCATTCAGAATAAAGATGTTCTTCCCATCACAGTATTCATCCATTTTACATCACCAAGCAGTGTACCTTGCAACGTATTTCACACACATAATGAAAGCAAGTGAAGTGCTGCCACATTATAAGAGATTCCATTCCCATGTTAACTGAAGCATTCACATTTTTCAGGAATGTTATTCAAGGTTTCCACTCTGACGGAGAACAGTCTGTTCTTGCTACAAGCAGGGCTTATCAAATTTTGAATTTCCTTTCCAACTGCATTGATATGCAGCACCACATATATTCCAGTTAGCAGAAAAGGTGTGTTAGTTTGCATTATTAAACACTTTTCTACACTAAACTTCAAGGATGTGAGAAAACTATTCACTTCACACATCAACATTACATACTTCATAAGCAAAGCCACAAGCAATCCCACTGCTAATACATCACCACATGCATTTAGAGAATCCCACAAACATTTTCCAAAATAATGCTGCACAAACTACACTGTGGTTCCATCATAACATACACACATTCACTTTTAGAAGTAATGGCAAAGCTGAGACTTCATATACAAGACAAACAAAAAAGCAGATAATGTTCTACCTGTGTATGCCATGGTGGGGGGGGGGAGTGGGAGTATGGCTCCACTAATTCTTATCCTCTGAACTAGTTGGACTGAGTGGTCAGCTTCATGACCCATCCATTTTACTCCGGGAAAATATGACCAAAATGTCAAACAAGTCAAATTCCTGGGTCCAACAATCATCATACTGTCCACATTCTGACGGAATGCTGACAAAATAAAACGGCACTTGTCGAAGACACAAATGAAAAATAATAAAGAGACCGATAACAAATAACAAAATTTCAACATTATAACTCAATGGGATTAATGAAGCAAATGAACATGTCAGGGATAAAAATTCAACAAAATATCTACAATACTGCTGCTTCATAGTCCAGCAAAAGTAACACACAGAAACATTGAGAAGTAAAGAACTGTGGTGTCTTGTCTTGTAATCCTGTAAATAAAGCCGACTTGGTGCACAATTTTTCTTAGTAATAAACATACTAAGAAAAACTGCATCAAGTTGGCTTTTTTTTTGTTTTTCTGACCGTGCATCATAGTATAGACTTTTACAAATTACCAACTTAATGCACAATTCCTTTTCTTCAACAATATGTATGTTACACTACGATCCTCAACACGTTTTGAGCAGCACGCTGCTCGAAACGTGTTGAGGATCGTAGTGTAACATACATATTGTTGAAGAATAAAAGAATTGTGCATTAAGTTGGTAATTTGTAAAAGTTGGCTTTATTTACAAGATTATACAAGGATGAACGGTCCACAAAACATAAAAATTCAACAGTGGTGTCATTCAAATAATAACACACTAACCTGAATGTGCTTGAAGATATAACTAAAAGGAGCACATTTTAAACCCACTAACCCAACACCTCACATCTGACTCACGTCCACAGAAACACAGGTGACAATTTTATATCAATGACCTCTGTAACTAATAAAATACAATCAAATTTAATATACAAACTATACATCCAGTGAATACATGTCCAGGAACATCTACATTTTTCCTTCACTTATGGTATGTACACAGATATAACAGCAACATGACACTTGCTCAATAAAAACAAAACTCAGCCCCTTATTCAGCATAAGGTTGTCTCTGTGCACATCATGAAGGCATGTGGCAGACTGGAGGTAAGAGCTTAATTCTGAACTTTGGCACTACACTGGTCAGATTCACATCCCAGCCCTTTCACCAGAAGTGTTAACAGCCCCAACAGCCACCAAATATGAGGTTTGGGTGGACCCCAGAGCTGGCCTTTTGGAGACAAGCATTAATATCTTGCCCCTGCCCATAATGCAGCCAAGATTCCTTGGTCATCCTGTGCATAGCCTGTCACTATGCTCACTATGTTCTCCCAGATCCCATACCACAGACTATTCTTGGTTCCATTTAATCCGCCGACATAGCCATAAGATCGTGTTACGTTAGTTACTTAGCAACTACGAGGCATAACACATGAACGTTAAAGAAAGGGAGCTTACTTATATAAATATAATTCCGCACGTACATTTTCTAATAACTTCTAAGGGGTTAATTCTTAATCCCTCTACCAATTTTAGGCAAGCAGTTTCATAAATAAATACTACAGTAGTGGATTAAGTCTTATGTCCTGCCTAACCTAACCCAGTCTTTAAACTGTCCTTTATATTCACACTCTGCTTGCTTTTGTTTCTCTCAGAAACATGCTGCGCAGAACACAGTAGTTTTTTTGTTGTTGTTGTTGTTGTTGTTGTTGTTGTTGTTGTAATACACATTTCTGACCAGGCGTTTCCTGGTTTCAAAGACATCAAACACCCACTAAGGAAAATTGGTACCATAATAAGCACTGGTGTATCTTGCTGTGAATAAAACATTTTTGTGGATGGCTTCACAACATTAATATGTCACACTCCTTGTAGGTCATTAATTCTCTCCTGACATGTTCATATAAATCGGAAAAAATGTCTCTATTAGCTTTGCCACAACTCTCTGCTCACACGTAACAACTACAGAACCAACTAAATGAATCATGGAATCCTACATATGGGAATTTTACTTAGTTGACACATGCCACTTTTGGTTAAAAACAAACAATGGATATTTTACTGGTAGATCTACAACATCTCAGAGGGCAATCTTGAGTGTATATTGGATGTAACTTGCTAAATATTCACTGGAATTAAGAAGATTTGAATGAAAGTTGTAGGAAAAAATAATCCACATTTTATGCCCAATACAGGGGTTTTCCTTAGTGTTATAGATGTGTCTACTTACAACTCTTGAAATATAACATAGTAATGATAAGTGATCCTGTAACAGGTCCAACTGGAAGAAACAAAAATTTGACCTTGGTAAGGTTCAATCTTATGACCATCCACACATGTTACACAAGCATGCACCCC
>JGI20166J26741_10310003_pt1 | contig 16444 bp, 15 predicted proteins | sample TergutCu122P5_FD_26741 | JGI IMG/M metagenome (IMG submission 26741)
AACTGTCCAGAAATAAACTGATCAAATATTTTTTTGAAACGCCGTAGAAGCGTTCGTCGTTTCAAAAAAATGTGCATGTTATTTCTGGACAGTTCCTTACTTATCCAGCGGCGCCGTAAAAACTCCCTTACTCATCGGGCTGCTCAAAACATATTTGATACTGCCCGAAGTGGAGATGACGAGGGAAGAGGCGCGCGTCATCCTTAAACACGAACTTATACATTTGAAGCGCAACGATCTATGGATAAAATCATTGGCGCTTCTGGCCAATGCAATCCACTGGTTTAATCCGGTCACATATCTGCTTGCAAATAACATTCATGCATTTTGTGAGCTTTCCTGCGACGAACGGGTCGTATACGATATGAACACGGAGGAACGCCGATTCTATGGGGAAACGATCCTCAACGTCCTGTGCAGGGTCGCAAATCAGCAATCCGGCGTGTACGCCACTCTTGCGGAAACCAAAAGGGGGATCGAACGAAGATTGACTCATATGATGGGAGTAAAAAAGAACACGAAGCGCAACAGTCTCATGGCGCTTGCGGTCGCCGCCGCGCTTTTTCTCATGTGCTTCGCGGCGGCTTCCGTAATGATTTTCTGATCAACAACGGCCCCATTGGGGAGAAAGGATGTTTGTGATGTCCGGGCTTATCAAAAAAACATTGAGCGCGTCTCTCGCATTCTTCGTCATTATGTCAACGGCGGCATTCGCGCCGGCAGCTGTCGTAAACGCCGCAATACCTAATCCGGAGGAGATGCTGAACAACCCGAGCTTTGAAAACGGAAGCATAAGCCAGGGGTTGGTCGGGATCATGCTTCCGGGCTTTTACACAACGGACTCCGACACCAACGCTGTCGTCGTGTCCACCGGCGCGGACCGGATCACCGCCAAGGACGGCTCCAGGTTTGTAAAGATCACCGGTCCCGGGCAGGGCGGCATGTATCTGACCGGATTCCCGGTCAGTGTCGGCCGCGCGTGTACCTTTTCGTGCTGGATGTACATAACTTCGGCAGATCCCGCGCCGAGTCTTTACGTGACAGGTATGCAAGGCGTTACTTTACAGGATGCCAACGGCGCGTCCTTCGGCGCCGGCGACCTGATCGAGGCTGACGCGTCGCCGGATTTGCTCGATCAATGGCAAAAAATCACGCTCGATTTTCAGGTGCAGAGCGCCGTCGGCGTCGCTTCCCAGGTGATGCTCGGCGTACGGAACGGGTATACCGGCAATCAGAATATATGCGCACCGTTCTACGTTGACAACTTCTCGCTTATGTCCTCGCCTGCGTACTCGCATACCGTGACTCTGCTGGACGGTTCGGCCGTTTTTGCCTCCGTCGGGGTCGTCGACGGGTTCAGCCTGTATTCCATGGGGGAACGGCACCCGTATCCCGTTCCCATGAAACCCGGGTATACGTTTGTAAGCTGGTCCGACGGCTTCACCGAATATACAAACGTATTCGCCGATATAACGGCGCAGGCGATCTGGGCCCCTGCCAACACATACGCGGTCACATTTATGTATGACGACGCCGGCGCAGTGCAGACCTCGTATATCGCCGCGAACACCGCGCCGGGCGCTGAGCGTATGCCGGCAGACCCCGTAAAAGAGGGCGGTTATATTTTCGTCGGATGGTTCACAAATCCGGACGGAACAGGCACTCAGTTTACGGCCGATACGCCCGTAACCGGCGATATGGCGGTATACGCATATTGGCAGAGCGGCGCCAAGAGCGTGACGTTCGTCAGCGACGACGCGCAGTACGCCCAAGCGTACGTCGCCGGCGGCGCGTCGCTTGGCTCCGGGATGCCCGTTTCCCCGTCAAAAACAGGTTATACATTCGGCGGATGGTTCACGGGCCGGGACGGTAGCGGTACGCTGCTCACATTGGCCGCGCCCGTAAACGGAGATTTAATCGTATATGCATATTGGAAAAACGACGCCCAAGCGACATCGCACAGCGTAACATTCATCAGCGACGGGGCGCAGTACGCGGGCGTCGCCGCTGTTGACGGGGCCTCGCTCGGCGCGGATATGCCGACCGCCCCGTCCAAAACAGGCTACGCCTTCGGCGGATGGTTCACCGGGCAGATCGGGACCGGAACGGAGTTTACATCCGATACGGCCGTGACAGGCGACCTCACCGTCTACGCGAAATGGACATTGAATACGCATAACATCATTTTTATAAGCGACGGTGCGCAGTACGCCCAAGTTACCGCGGACTGGGGCAGACCATTGGGAGACAAGATGCCCCGCCAGCCTTCAAAAGCGGGCTACACCTTCAGCGGATGGTTCACCGGGCAGAGCGGAGCCGGCACGCAATTCACCAACGGTACGCCGGTGACCGGAGACATTACCCTGTACGCGAGATGGAGCAAGATATACAACGTCACATTCGTGAGCGACGGCTTTCAATACGCCAGCGCCGTTGTTATTGACGGTGCTTCGCTTGACGCCGCTATACCGGCTGTCCCGGAAAAAGCCGGCTATACCTTTAACGGCTGCTTCACCGGACAGAACGGAACCGGGACGGCCTTCACATCCGCTACGCCCGTGACCGCGGATATAACTGTGTACGCGTACTGGATGAGCGACGTTACGGAAACACACAACGTCACTTTCATGAGCGACGGAGCACAATACTCCAGTGTGACCGTTATCGACGGAGCCTCGTTGGGTGCGTCTATGCCCGCCGCCCCGACAAAAACAGGTTATAGTTTCGGCGGATGGTTCACGGGACAGTATGGACTCGGAACGGCTTTCACAGACTCGACGCCCGTAACCGGCGACATCACCGTTTACGCGAAATTTAGCCCGACCACCTTTTATCATGTCATCTTCATGAGCGACGATGCGGAGTACACAAGAACAAGCAATAATATCCCTCCGGGTCAATCCCTTGGTTATCTGCCATTCCTGAGAAAAGCAGGCTATGCACTCGGCGGGTGGTTTACCGGAGAAAACGGAACAGGAACGGAGTTGACATGCTTTACTCCCATCACCGGCAACCTCACCGTGTATGCGTATTGGATGAGCGGGGTCCAGGATACTGCCGTTATCATTAACGCCTCAACATATACAGGGGACGACGTATTTAATCAAAGCGTCGGCAGCGCGTTTGGCCCAGGAGTTTATTACATCGGCGACACCGTGACCGTCACAGACTTTTCGCCGCCCTCCTATACATTTGAAGGTTGGTACGTAGACGGCGTAAAGGTGTCCGATGATAACCCCTACACATTTATCGCTACAAAGGACATGATGGTATATGCTTTGGTACTGGATTTTAGCACCTATATTCAAGTAATTGCCGAACCGGGCGGTACGGCGACGGTCGGAGGCGGCTATCCTTCCGGCGATACAGTGACTCTGACCGCGACTCCGGACAGCGGATATATTTTTGACGGCTGGTACGAATGGTACGACTTAAACACACCAGTCAGCGGCGATGCTGTTTACACCTTTGCCTTTAGGCCACTAGCTGTTCCACCCGTTAGCAATCAACTAATAGCGCGTTTTACAGCCTTGAGCGAGGAAGATACCGTCACGTTTATGAGCGACGACGTGCAGTACGCTAAAGTCTCCGCCAGTCCGGGCGCGTCCCTCGGCGTCAATATGCCTATTGTTCCGGTAAAAACAGGCTATGCCTTCGGCGGATGGTTCACAGACGAAAACGGCGCGGGGGCGGCTTTCACAGCCGGTACGCCCGTGACCGGCGGCCTCACCGTTTACGCTCTTTGGACGGCGGCGGCCGACAAGACCGCTCTCGCGGCGCTGATATCACAGGTGGACGGCATGTTCGGGGACTGCGCATTTGACGGGTTCACCTCAGCGAGCGTGGCTGACCTGAAAAGCGCTTTGGCGGCGGCCAGGGGGGTCTGCGACGACGGCGCGGCCTCGCAGGCGGACACGGACGGCGCGTATAATACACTGAACTCCTCATTGAAAGCGGCGCAGGCGTCGCCGGCGATTTTCACCCTCAATACGAAGTCTATGGCCGCAAAGATCGGTAAGGCGCAGAAAATTGTCTTCGTATGGAACGGCTATGGCGCGCCTGTGTTTACGACGTCAAACCCGGCCGTTTGCGGCGTAACCGCAGACGGGACGCTGACCCCGCAAAAGGCTGGCGCCGCGGTCATCACCGTGGCCGCGCCGGGCGGGATGAAAGCCGTGTTTGCAGTTACTGTAACGGCATAGCGCGAGCCGTATCTAAAAGGGACGGTTCTCCGGACTAAGGAACTGTCAGAAAATAAGTTGTACAAGTTATTTTCTGACAGTTCCTAAGACAAACGTCCGGAAAACCGTCCCTTTTCATTCGAAACTTTCATTCGAAACCTGAAATATACCGGAGTGCGAAAACATTAACCTCCTTTGTCACGTCGTCGGTAAATGCTTTCGCACTCTGGTATAAACGACGCTATTTCACCCCGCCCCTCTCCGATTCTTTGCCGCCAGATACCGGTTCACCGCCGCGGCGGCGAAATCCTCAGCGTCGGTCTCCACGCAGAGTATCCCCTCGGCGTTCAGCATCCTTATGACTTTCCGCCTCTCGTCGAGCCACTCCTTCGCGGCCTCTCGCCGGTAAACGTCCGCTTTCCCGGCCGGCGCCCTCTCGGCCAGGCGGAGGATGCTGTCGTTTTTCATCAATATGACGGCGGCGGTGTGCCGCCTGCCAATGATCCGAAGGTCGTCCGCGAGCCCGCGCGCCTCCTCTGCCGTCTCGAAGTCGGTAAAGACAAAAACCAGCCCGCGCCGCTTCTGCCTCGCGGCGAATTCCCGGAACGCCTTTTCGTAGTCCGGCGTGTCCGCCGCGCCCTGGACGTGGTAGAGCGCCTCCATGACCTGGCTCCGGTGGGCCTGGCCCTTGCCGGGCTTCAGGAACGCGCGGACCTCGGTGTCGAACACCATCAGGCCGCTCAAGTCGTTCTGCCGGTTCACGATGTCGGCGAGGATCAGCGCCGCGTTTATGGCGCGGTCGAGTTTACGGAAACCCTTGACGCTGTAGCTCATCGGCCTGCCCGCGTCCACAAGGATGAACACGGGCTGGTTCGTCTCGGCCTGGTACTGGTTGACTATCGGCTTGTTCTCCCTGGCGGTGGCCGGCCAGTTGAGCTTGCGCACGTCGTCACCCACCACGTATTCCCTCAGGCTCTCGAACTCCGAGCCTTCGCCGTAAGCGGGCGCGGGCCGCTCGCCGCGCGGGAGGAGCCTGGCCTTGCGCGTCATCAGGCGGTATTTGCCCAGATCGCGGAGGTTCGGGTAGACCTGGTACTCGGCTGGCAGCGGGAAGCGCCAGAACTTCTCGCAAAGGCCCAGAAGCCCGGCGTATCTGGCATAGACGCCGTTGAACGCGAAGCTCCCGCGTTTGGCCGGGACGACGGTGTATGAGAATTCCGCCCGCTCGCCGGGCTGCACGCGGCGGGACATGTTCTTATCGGAGACGATCCGGAAGTGCCAGTCCGGAAGCTCGTCCTTGAGGGTGAGCTTAAGCGGACGCGGGAAGCCGTTCCGGATAAAAATCCGGATCTCGTTCTCTGCCTTGAAAAAGAGGCGGGTGTCCTTGTCGCGCTCGGCCTCCAGGACGGACGGGGGAGGGGAGACGATCCAGTCCAGCAGAAGAAAGCCCCCGCAGACGGCGTTGTAGAGCAGGAACGCCAATAGGCCCAGGCCGGTCAAAGAGAGGAGGGCGGCGAAGGGGACGCCCAGGGCGATTATCATAATGAAGCGCTTGGTGACGGTCATTGTATCACTCGCTCTTTGTATGCTAACCTCTGTCTTTATCTCGGCACTTTCACCTGCGCCAGTATATTCTCCACGACCATATCCGTCACGACACCGTCGATCTCCGCCTCGGGCTTCAAAATTATCCTGTGCCGGAGCACGGGCAAAGCCAGCTCCTTCACGTCGTCCGGGGTGATAAAGTCGCGTCCCTGCATAACCGCGCGGGATTTCGCGCACAAAAGCAGCGCCACGGAGCCGCGCGGGCTCGCGCCGACGGAAACCACGTTCACGCGGCGGGTCGTCTCCACTATGCTGACGATGTAGTTCAAGATCCCGTCGTCCGCGTGGCAGGCGGCGATCTCCTCCCGGCAGCGCTTCAGGTCCGACGGGCCGCACACGGCCTCGATCCCGGCCGGGGAAACGCTGTTGAATCCCTGGCAGTACATCTGGAGTATTTTCTTTTCGGCCGCGACGCCGGGGTAGGTTAGGACGAGCTTCATCATGAACCTGTCCACGAGGGCCTCGGGCAGCGGGTATGTCCCCTCGTACTCGAGCGGGTTTTGCGTGGCGAACACAATAAACGGCTCCGGCAGGACGTTGACCTCGCCGTCGATGGTTATGGAGCGCTCCTCCATGACCTCCAGCAGGGCCGACTGCGTTTTGGGCGGCGTACGGTTGATTTCGTCCGCCAGGAACAGGTTCGTGAAAAGCGGGCCTTTTTTAAGCTCGAAAGCGGAGTCCCTGGCGTTGAAAATCTTGGTGCCCGTGATATCCGACGGCATGAGGTCGGAGGTGAACTGCACGCGCTTGAAGCCGACGTCGAGCGCCATCGCCAAAGTGCGCACCCAGAGGGTCTTGGCCAGGCCAGGCGCGCCCTCAATCAGGACGTGGCCGCCGGAGAGCAAAGCCGTCAAAGCCATGTCGGTCAAGGGTTCCTGGCTGACGACCGTCTTGGCGATCTCGGCCTTCAGCCGCGCGGTCAAAACCGCCGTGAAGCCCTTTTCGGGGGCATAGCCAGTTTCGGGCGGTATCGGCGGGAAATCGCCGGGCGTATCCGGGGTTGGAGGCAAATACATAAGTTCAGTCCCTTCGGTCAAATTGTTTATAACGGCTAAGTTACCTTCGCCTTCTCGTAAACTGCCGCCAGCGCCAGTACGTACTCGTTCTCCTCCCGCTCCCGGTCCTCGTAATAAGGCACGGGCCGGCCGAAGCGCTTGCCCAGCCGGAGGACCAGCAGAACGGCGGCAGCAGCGGCCTGGACGACTATGACCTTGACAACGGCCGGGGCCTGCTGCCAGGCGTTTCCGCCGTAATCGAAGCCGTGGTAGTATTCGTTGAACCTGACTTCCACCCCCGCGCCGCCGAGGCTGTCCAGGATTTCCATAAGCGACGCCCCGTCCGGATCGCCGGCCATCAAAGCGGAGTTGACGAAGCGCGCCGCGTCCGCGGTCACCAGGTAGCCGTCCCCGTATTCGTAGATATAAAAGCCGTTGTATTCGTAATCGTACATATAGCCGTCTATATCGTCGTAGAAGTAATCGTCCAAGAGGGTAGGGAAGGGGGTTTCCAGGAAAATAAGGCTCCCGCCGCCGTAGACCCAGTCCAGCATGTCGTTTTGAGCGGCCTCGTCCGCGTAGGAAGGGAGCGGCTGGGTGACCACGCGTATGTCCGCGCCGCCGGTTCCGGCGTCTATGGGCAGGTATTCGGTCTTTACCGGGCAGCCGGCTCTCTCCAGCGTGTCGTACAGCAGGCTCAGGCCGCCTTCGCCGGTGCTGAAAACCGTGTATTCCGGCTGGGAGGAGCCTCCGGAGTTTTGCAGGTAAAGGCTGAGGAATAGCAGGACGCAGAAGCCCGCTGCCAGAAGGACGGCGGAGCGGGCGCGGGAACTACCTCCGGTTTTCATTCCGCGCCTCCCTCATAAGCGCTTCGGCCTTTTGGCTGAAGCCGCCCCATTTCCCGGCGTCCACGCCCTTTTTGCCGTACCAGGCGAAGCCGAACGCGTCCGACAGGGCGTCGAAATCCCGCGCATACGCCGGGGCGCTCATGCTGACCTCGCGCTTGAGCTGGCCGTTGGTCTTGGCCTTGTCCAGGCTAATAATCCCCGCGGCGTCCAGGCTCCACAGCAAAGCGATGTACATTCTGCGAAGGGCCTCCCTGAAATCGCCGGCCGCCGCGAACGCGGCGCAGTCCTTAAGCAGCCGCTCCAGGCTGGTGAGCTCTACGCCGGCGAATATGTCGCCGACCGGGACTGCGGGGGCGAGGCGCCTGCGCCTGACGGCCCGGCGGACGATCAGCGCGGCGGCGGCAAAGACGGCCAGCGCGGCCGCGGCCAGGACCGCGTGTCCGACCCAGGAGGGTACGCTCACGCCGCCTGGCAAAGTTATGTGGAGCCTGCCGAGGATGCGCTCCAGGAGCCTTTGGATGAATTGGGTTATGACCTTGCGGACGTCTATGGAGCGTCCCGTAAGGACGTCGTATTTTCGCTGTTTCAGGACTTCCCGCATCGCCCTGTCGAATATGTCGTTCACCGGCAGACCAGCTTTCGGTTAGGAACTGTCCAGAAATAACATGCACTATTTGATCAGTTTATTTCTGGACAGTTCCTTATTGTTTGGGCAAATCCGACATCATTTTTTCTATTCCGATCTCCAGGTCCAGCCCTTCCTTTTTGACCCTCTGGTTGAAATATATCAGCGAGTTCAATATCTTGCTTATCGGGCCGAGGAGCACGCTCATGACGAGAGACACGACGATCTCGATCATCGCGACTGCCGGGACGACGCCGGAGGAATCGGGCAGAGCCGATTTGGAAACCAGATTTATCGCGCTTACCGTCAGGCTGAAAACGGCGGTCACGCTGTACGAAATGACGCTGACCACCACCCAGCCCAGCAGCCTGACGCCGAAAATCCGCCAGAAATCCCCTCTGACGAGCCTGACGGAGCGCGCCAGCGCCCCGAAAAAGACCCGCTTTTCATAGAGCGCGCAGGCCACGGCGCAGGCAAAGGGATTTGTAGCCAACATGGCCGCGAAGCCGACGGCGATCACGAGGCCGATGACGCTCAGGGCGAACGCCGTGGGGTTCATATTGTAAACGCTCATGTTCAGCCAGAATCCCGAGGTGAAAAAGCCTGTCGGGTTGAGCCACTGATAAAGCAGAAACACGCAGAGGGCAATAATGGGAATCAGAGCTGCGATCTGCGCCAGCACCGCCAAAGACACGCGAAAAGACGAGCGCATCGCGCCGCCGAACGCGCTGTCGACCGAAGGGCGCTCCTGATAATAGGCCTGCCTCGCCAGGATCATGCCGCCGGAGTTCGTCAGTGCGACGTAATAGGCGGCCAGGAACGCGAAAGGCACGCCTACCGACACGCCGAGGATTATGCCGGCACTGACGCCGCCGGATAACTGGTACGCGGCCACGCCGATAACGCCGCCGGCGATGCTTAGGATAATCGCGCCCACGAAAAGAATCATGGAGGTGATTATCCCCATCAGCAGCGAAATGCCGACCTGCGGCCAGAAAGAGACTTTATAAACGTCGAACACCCTGTCCATCAGTTCGGCGGCGTTCATCGGGAACAGGAGCCGCCTGTCGAACGCGGGGAGGGGTTTTTTTGGCCGAACGGCCGAGGCTTGCGCGTTTGGCGCGCCGGTTTCGCTCATGAGACTTCTACCGCCGTTTCCAGTGCCAGCTCTATCATCCCGCTAAACGCGGTTTCCCGTTCTTTGGCGGAGATTTCCCCGCGGGCGGGGATCAGGTCGCTGACCGTCAGGATCGACAGCGCGTTCGCGCCGTGTCTGGCGGCGTTCATATAGAGCGCGGCGGTCTCCATCTCTATGGCCAGAACGCCCATTTTTTTCCATGGGAGCGCGGCCTCGGCGCTGTCGTCGTAAAATCTGTCGGAGGAGAGGATATTCCCGGCGCGGACGGCCGCGCCGAGCCTCGCGGCGCACGAGGCGCAGGCGTTCAGCAGCTTCCACGAGGCGCAGGGGGCGTATTGTCCGGGCAATAAAAACTGGGCGCCGTAGGCGGAGTCCGTCGAGGCGGCCAGGGCGAGAATAATGTCGAATAAGCGGACATTTTCCTGCAGAGCGCCGCACGAGCCTGTCCTGATGAGGTTTTTCACACCGAAGAAGTTTATGAGCTCATATGAATAGATACCGATGCTGGGCATTCCCATGCCGGTACCCATGACGGAAAGGGTTTTGCCTTTGTACCTTCCGGTATAGCCGAGCATATTTCTGACCGAGTTGAACTCGGCGGCGTCGGTGAAATAATTTTCGCGGATGAATTTCGCGCGCAAAGGATCGCCGGGAAGCAATATCGTTTCGGCGATTTGAGCCTTTGGCGCGATATGTGGGGTGGAGGTCATTCGATCCGTCCTCTGGAATTCGCTGCAAAGGAATTCGTTACAGAGACTATACACGAATATCGCGGGGAAAACAAGAGATTTTGCACACACTTCAAACATGGGACATTATCTATTCGCAAAATGATGCTTTTACGAATAGATTGAGACTATGGCGACTGAACATGAGACTGTATGAAACCGCGGAGTCCAACTAAAAACCTAATAAAATATGGAAATTCAAAAACTCCCCATCTCCCTCTCGATTTTTTTGAGGGCCTTTTTTTCAATCCTGCTGACATAGCTCCTGCTGATGCACAGCAGCTTGGCTATCTCGCGCTGCGTCATCTCGCCGCCGTTTTTCAGGCCGTAGCGCAGTTCTATTACGGTGCGTTCCCTGCCTTTAAGTATCCTGTTTATGACCTCATGGAGCTTTTTCGTCTGGATTTTCAAGTCTACCTGTTCCTCGATGGAGTCCTTGTCGTCGGCGATCTTGTCTTCGACCTTGACCTCGTTGCCCTCGCGGTCTATGCCTATGACTTCCTGAAGCGATATGTCCCCCTGTCTTTTTTTGCCGGACCTGATGTTCATCAGTATCTCGTTGTCTATGCACCTGGCCGCGTAAGTGGCCAGCCGGGTGCCTTTTTCCGGTTTGAAAGTGGTTATGGCCTTAATGAGCCCGATCGTGCCTACGGATATCATGTCCTCGTTTTCCTTGTCGTGACCGTGGTATTTTTTCGCCACATGGGCCACCAGCCTCAGATTCCTTTCCACCAGAATGTTCCTCGCTTCTTCGTCGCCGTTCGCGAAATCACGCAGGTATTTTTGCTCTTCCTCCGCCGTAAGCGGCTTCGGGAACGAGCTTCCCCCGCTCACGTACCCAAACAGACAGACAAACTGCAAAAAGAAGAAAAACACGGATATCCCCCCTGCAAGACGGTTTGAACTATCTACCGTATGTACTGTCCGTCGTATCCGCCGGTAAGTGAACTCAAACCGCCCATTATAGACATATGCGCGGAGGGGTGTTCCAGAGCTTTTGTAAATTATTACATTTTTGTCACAGACGGGGGGCACGCCGCGGCAAACGCATGATCAGACTGACGTGCCTGACGTGCCTGACATGTCTGACATACCTGACATGCCTGCAATGCTTTAATCATTGCTTTTGTCGGAGCCTTATGCGATAATATAATCCTTAATCTGTTTACACCGGTTCCAAAACCCGTGATCCCCAAAGGAGCGTCCTTATGACCGGCAAGGAAATTGTCAGAAGATCCCTGTACTTCCAAACGCCGCCCCGCCTGCCCCGGGACTTCCCGGAGCCCTACGGCTCGGACTTCGTCTTTACCGGGCCGGAGCCGAACCCTGACGCGCGCGCCGCCAGGGGCACGGACGCCTGGGGCTGCGTGTGGAACAGCCTCGGCGGGATGCAGCTGGGCGAGGTCGTCGATCACCCCATAAAAACCTGGGATGACTTCAAAGCCCTGAAAATCCCGGATATCGAAAATGACGCGGTTTGGGAAAGCGCGAAAAAAGCGAGGGAGAAAAACAAAGACAAGTACATGATCGGCAACGTCACTTCGCTCTACGAGCGGCTTCATTTCCTGCGCGGACTTGAGAATACCTGGTGCGACATACGGGAGGAACCGGAAAAGCTCTCCGGGCTGGTCGGCCTTCTCGCCGATCTCGGCGTCCGAAGCGTCAGGCGCCTCGCAGCCTGCGGCGCGGACGGGATAATCATGTGGGACGACTGGGGCCTCCAGGACAGGCTGATGATCAGCCCCGACGACTGGCGCGCGCTCTGGAAGCCGGCGTACAGGCGGGTTTTCGACGCCGCCGCGGCCGAGGGCATGGACGCCTGGCTCCACAGCTGCGGCTATATAGCCGATATCCTGGACGACCTGATTGAGATCGGGCTGAAAGCCGTCCATATGGACCAGCAGGAGAACATGGGCCTGGCGCGCCTGGGCGCCTTCCGGGGACGCCTGACGTTTTTCTCGCCGGTGGACATTCAGAAGACGATGGCGCGCGGCTCCGAGGACGAGATCCGCGCCTACTGCCGTGAAATGGCCGCCCGCTTGGGCGCGCGAGAGGGCGGCTTTATTCCGAGATGGTACACGGACCCGGTCGGCGCCGGGCATACACGGAGGAACATAAACGTGATGTGCGAGGAATTCCTTAAAATAAGCGAGGAAATGTACGGGAAAGAGGAAGGGGCCCCGTGCGGCTGAGAAGGAAATGCGGAGATATAAGTTTATAATTAATCAATCACATAATGCAGGGGCGGCCTTTAGCCGCCCCTTGCGTATCGGTGTATTGTTTGCGTATCGGTGTACTGTTTACCGTTCTATTACCTTATAAATCTCAGCAAGTTATTTTTCCGCAGCAGCGCGAACAGCGGATACCCCACGCAGACCACCGCGGCGAACTCCCCCGCCGCGACGGTCAGCAGGTTGAACCACAGCGGCGTCCTGAACACGAGCGTCAGCTCGGCCGATACGACCGCGTTGGCGAAAACCGGCATGAACGAGGCCAGAAGCAGGCTTCCGCCCGCGCGCCCGATTTTGGCTATAGCCCAGACCGCGAGCGCCGTCGCGGCGGTTCCGAAGACGACGTCCATCAGGCCCAGGCTGTCCGGCCCGAGCAGGTTCGCCAGGAAACAGCCCAAAACCACGCCCAGGCCGCAGAAGGGATCAAAAAAAGCCATGAGATTCAGTATCTCCGCCGCTCGGAACTGCACCGCGCCGTAACTGATGGGCGACAGGCCGATCGTCAGCCCGGCGTAGACCGCCGCGACCGCCGCCGCCATGGCTATCCTGCGCGCGCTCGGGCCGCCCTTCAGCCCCCGAAACCTCATGCCGGGAACCCGACTTTGTCTTTGACCTTGTTCAGCGTTATTTCTGCCATTGCGCTGGCTTTTTCCGCGCTGGCCCGGATAACTCCGTCGACATAGGCCTTGTCGGCCGTCAGCTCGCCGAACCGCTTCCATATCGGCCTGAGCGTCTCCACGACGGCCTCACCCACGGCCAGCTTGAATTTGCCGTAGCCCGCGCCGTCGAACTCCGCCTCGATTTCCGGCATAGTCCTGCCTGTCAGCGCGGAATAGATGGTCATCAGGTTGGAGACCCCCGGCTTGTCCTCCGCAAAGCGCACCTCGCTGCCCGAATCCGTCAGGGCCCGCTTGAATTTGGAGATCACCGTGTCCGCGTCGTCCAGCAGAAAGATCGTGTTGTTCGGGTTTGCCGTCTCAGATTTGTCCATTTTCCGGTCCGGCTCCTGGAGGCTCATGATCCTCGCGCCGACCTTGCCGTAATACGCCTCTGGGACCGTGAACACGTCGCCGTAGATGTTGTTGAAGCGGATTGCGATGTCCCGGCAAATCTCCATATGCTGGCGCTGATCGTCGCCGATCGGCACCAGATCGACGTTGTAGAGCAGTATGTCCGCCGCCATAAGCACCGGGTATGTGAACAGCCCGGCGTTGATGTTGTCCTCGTGCTTGCTGGACTTGTCCTTGAACTGGGTCATCCTGCCGAGCTCGCCCATATAGGTGAAGCAGTTCAGAATCCAGGCGAGCTCCGCGTGGCCGGAGACGTGTGACTGGTAAAAGAGCAGGCTCCGCTCCGGGTCGATCCCCAAGGCGATGCACAAGGTCAGCATGTCCCTGGATTTTTTGCGCAGCTCCGCCGGGTCGCGCCGCAGCGTGATCGCGTGCATGTCCACCACGCAGTAGATGCAGTCGTACTCGTCCTGCAGCGCGGCCCAATTCCTAAGCGCGCCGATGTAGTTTCCGAGCGCCGGCGTGCCGGAAGGGGCGATGCCGCTGAAGATCAGTTTCTTTTCGCGCGCTTTGCTTTCGCTTTTGGGTTCCAAGGTATCAGCTCCGTTGGGAAAGGATTTTTGTGTGTATATTGATGTGATGATCATACTATTCATGTTATATGGATAATGCGCTATGCGGAAAATGCTTATACTGCGAATCTACTGCGTTATTTCCCTTTTAAGATAATGCCATGCCCACCATACACACACAAGCTCCCAGCCATCCCTGCCATATTCGCTTAGTCTTCTTGATGTGCTTCCGCCTAATCCACCAATGAAAACACACTTGTACTCGTACTTTTTCATTATGTTCACACCTCCACTAATATAAATTTTCTGCGTTGCGGTCATTACGCATTCTGCGCCGAGTACGAAACCATACGCACGAGCAAAAGCACTTACCTAATTTAGGGCGGGGCTTGTCTCCGCCCGATGGATTTATCGTGCAGACAAAATGTCTGCCCCTACAGGCTGTTAATGTGTTTGCTCTTTGATTCGGGCGGATACAATATCCGCCCTTACAGGCTACGTATATTTTTGGACGCGTTATTGTCGTTTCTTTTGAAATTGAGCCTCAAATTACGCGCGAAACGCTCCTGAACATTAGACTTCTTCGGAAATTGGCGCTTGTCATTCTGAGCGAAGCGAAGAATCTTGTTTTTAAGACCCTTCGCTTCGCTCAGGGTGACAACGAAAAATCAATTTCCGAAGAAGTCTATTGGTCGTTTCTCGCTCGTTTTCATCTCATTTCAACTCGAAACGACTACAACTCCTACTACCTAAACGCCCCCATAACCTCCATAATCACCACAATCGCCGCCACGGCGAACACGTAATACGAGAAATACCTCAGCCTGCACCTCTTGATAAGCTCCAGCATGAATTTTATGGATATGTACCCCGACAGAGCCGCGGCCGTGAAGCCGAGGGCCAGCGGAAGCGCGCCGACGGCGTGGAGCTGCGCCGGGTCTTGCGCGGCGTCCTTCAGCGTCAGAAGCCCCGCCCCCAGGATCGCCGGTATGGACATAAGAAACGAGAACCGCGCCGCCGTGTCCCGCGTCAGCCTCCGGGCTATGGCCCCGGTGATCGTGCTGCCGGAGCGGGAAATCCCCGGCGGTATGCCTATGGCCTGCATACAGCCGATCAAAACCGCGTCGAGCCACGTGACGTCCTTGTCCTTCTTCCAGCCGGCGCGCGCGCGGTCGGCGTAGATCAGGAACAGGCCCGTGATCACGAACGCCGCGGCCAACAGATACCCGCCGCCGAACAGCGCCTCCAGTTTATCCTTGAAAAGCGCCCCCGCGACGACGGCGGGGATCGTCGCGACGATCAGAAGGCCGGTCATTTTCTGTATCGGATGCCGCAGAATCGCCCAGATATCGCCCCACAGCGCGAAAAACACCGCCACCAGCGAACCCAGGTGCAAAATCACGTCGAATGTCATCATCGGCTCGTTTATCCCGAAGACGGCCTGCAGCAAAACCAGATGCCCGGAGCTGGAAATGGGCAGGAATTCCGCGAAGCCCTGGACGACGCCGAGGATCACGGCCTGAAAGGCGGTCATAGGTTCATCCCCCCGATAAATTCAACGGCTTCCCTTATAAGCCCCTCGTAATCCACTTTCCCGAAGTCCGTGGCGTCCACGCGGACGGTTTTCCCGCCGAAATCGACCTCGCCGAGCGTTTTTACGCCCTCGGCGAAATCCCCGAAATCATCCGACAGCCCGTGCATACGGTTCCCCTCGCCGCGCTCCGGCAGGCTTTCGCGCTCGACGAAGCGCCTGTGAATAGCGCGGAGATCGCCCACGAACAGGTACGCCAGCGAACGGCAGGAAGTCTCGTCAAACAGGCTTTTCAGGGCCTCGGCCTCGGGCGGCCGGAAATTGCTCTCGATGATCGCCGGCTTGCCCGCCTTTATGAAACGCTCGGCGGCGTACCGCAGAAGCCCGAAGGCCGCCATGCTGAATCTCAGGCTCTCTTCCCTGGTGCTGAACCGAAAATGCTCCCAAAGCACGTTCTTCATGTGATCCTTGTTGAAACACGGTATGCCCAGCTCGGCCGACAGGCGCAGAGAAAAGGCTGTTTTGCCGGCTCCGGGATAACCGCCGATAAGGATGATGGCGCTCATGAAGTCTCTCCCCTACCCGTCTCAACGCCCCCCATTATAATTCACCCAAATAAAGATTGCAATTTATTTTCATGCTATTTATACTATACGGAATGGGCCGATATGCTCTAATTTTCAAAACGGGGGCCGGACAATGACGCGAAGGGAACGCCTCACCCGCACGCTGGAGGGCAGACCGGTAGACCGGCCGCCCGTGTGCTTCTATGAAATCAACGGGTACACGCAGGACCCCGGCGACAAAAGCGAATACAACATCTACGGCGACTTGTCCTGGAAGCCGCTGCTGGACCTGGCGGCAAACGCGACGGACAGGATCATACTGTGCTACCCCGCTTTCTCGAATGACGGCAACCCTTACGAAAAAACCGCGTCGTTCGCCGACGCCCGCGGCTGTCTCATCACCGTGACCGAGAT
>JGI20166J26741_10311115_pt1 | contig 16438 bp, 9 predicted proteins | sample TergutCu122P5_FD_26741 | JGI IMG/M metagenome (IMG submission 26741)
TATGTACACTTGCTTTATTTATTATGCTAAATGTATAAATGACTAGTTCCACATCTGTATAAGATCAATGGAATGTGAAATAAATGAATGAATGAATGAACTGCCTCTGTTCTGCCCACAGCTTCTATATTTTATGTCATCTACAATTCACATTCATGGTACCCTACCATTTAAGACTGTGCAAAGTATGTAGTTTAGGAAATGTCATGTGAATCAAATATCGAAAACCTGTGTCAAGTAGGTGGCTCAGCTGATTTTTTGCCCATTCACAAACATTAAGTTCCAAAAACACACATATTAATTCCCCAGTTTGTCCATCTGTCCACATGTAACAACTCAAGAACTGAAGGTACAGGTCTTGTAGCATGGCATGTTATGTCAGCAAGTGTTACATATGTTTCAGAGGAGTGTAGCATTTGCTTAACAAGTGGAACCATTATTTCGAGGGAGCATAGAGGCTGCATCTTCATGGTCAAGTAGTCCTAATGATAGGAGCACTATGCTCCTGCAAAATGCCGACAACTATATACCATCAGCACACCCTAACTTCCCAGAAAACTTGCATCTTCATCTTCATCATTGGTCTGACAGAACTGCATAAAATGTTCACAAGTTTAACTCAGTGCTGCTTTTGCTCTTCCATGAGACTGTGTGGAAGAAAGTCTGTGCAGACTATCCTCTTTTACAAATCCTTGTGAAGAATCTAACAAATCATCTCCCAGTTAATGTGCAGTTGATCCTCCATCAATTTCAGGGTTATTTAATGGTCTCTGGCCACAAGTTAACCAATTGTTGCACCCTGTTTCTGAATTTTGAGCAGTTGATGGGCTCCCTAACCTTAGATCAAGTGGAAGGTATTCAAATTCCTCTTTGAGTATTTTAAACCAATCCAAGACATGCATATGAAGTACAGCTTTATTTCTATTAAAATTTTCAGATATTTCAAGTGTTCCTGTAGCTGTTGGCCTGGATTAGAATTGACTGCTCCATGAAATCAAGGAACAAGAGAGGCAATGTATATATATACGTAACACTGAGGCGTGTTTGCAAAACCATTGTTGCCATGGAAAAGTAAGAAGTATTACATATTCTGTGTGTGTGTCTGTAGCCTTAGTAATCCAGCATGCCAAATGTACGTGCCATATTATATTGTCATCCGTGGCCTGTCTGGTTCTGCCATATTTTTCCACATTATCTCATAAATGGCAAGAGTTTTGAGAAGTTACTGAAAATATAACATGATTTTCTCTACAACTTCTGCCTGAAACATCTCATTTTAAGAAGAAATCAGCGAGATATTTTCATTAATGTACATAGGTCTTCATGTAAAGTACCCATTATTCTTGTAAGATTCTAACAAAACTTGAACTTTCATGACAGTTTTTCAAAAAATAATCAAATATCAAATTTTATGAAAATCCATCCAGTGGGAGCCAAGCTGTTCGTTGCAGATGGATGGACATGACAAATTGTTTTTCACAATTTTGTGAACACACCTAAAATCACAACTAACAGGCAGGGTTGTAATGGATAAACCAATTAAACTAGAACGTTCTTTTCACCAATTCCTGGCAGTTATAACAGGAACAGAAAATGCAACTGGTTTATGTGCCAAACTACTTACATATATGTGCCATGGCACGATTCCCACAACTCTTCTTTGTTGCATGTAGCGAACAATTCCAGGTAGATTAGAATTAAATCTGCCAATTTATTTATATGTGAATCATCTAGCTCTCTGTGAATACAACATCTTGAAATCTAATTACAATTTCACAATTCTTTTATATGTTCGATGGCAATTTTGGAACATTGTTTGTGAAAAGAGTTCAAGAATAAAAGTGCTGATGAACAATTCCCAGATCAATTTCATCTCCATTATTCTGCTCTAAGAGCAACTAACTTCAGGTTTATGCTTTTGTTTGAATGGATGTGAAATGTGATAATACTGCAACTAAATTGTACTTCATCCAAACAAACATGACAATAAACCACCACCACCACCATTATCATCTAGACTGGGTCACACTACCACAAAAAATTTGCCATTTTTCTGTATGCTCTCACAACTACCAGTATTGTGTATGCCTTCTCTCTCCCTACTCTCTGCTATATACCCCATCACTTTCTCTCTTCACCCAGTCCTTGTTATTTATTCATCACATTAATGTTCACAACTCTCCAAAAAATCATTTGTGTGAACCATATTTACCTAATTTTACCAACTATTGTAGTGCTAATTATACAAAATGACGAGAAGTACCAACCTGATGCAACAATTGTGATTTATTATAATAAATATCTCTACATGTTTCGGGCATCTATATGCCCATCTTCAGGAGTACAGGTTGTATGTACTGCATATGGTGTTCAGCAATAGGTGTTGTGGCTGTGGTCCTAAGGAGCTGGTTTGTAGTCTTGTGCACTGTGTGTAAGTTTGTGCACAAGACTGCACACCGGCTCCTTAGGACCACAGCCACAACACCTAGTGCTGAACACCATATGCAGTACATACAACCTGTACTCCTGAAGATGGGCATATAGATGGCCCGAATCATGTAGAGATATTTATTATAATAAATCACAATTGTTGCATCACGTTGGTACTTCTCGTCACTTTCATATATGATGCACAGTCACACATACGTCAAATTTACTAATTATACCTTCAGATCCTTTCTGATTTTGGAATTTATTCTTTCTTGTTCATTTCCCAAGGCTCCATACTAACTTCTCCTCTGCTACTTGAAATCAGCTTACACTCCTTCCACACCCAACTCTGTGTCACTGTTGTAGAGGGAAGGTAGCATGCGAATAAGCACCAACAGGATGGAGTACAGTGCAGACTTATAACTGGCACAGACACAGAAAACTGAAGAGGCTCTGAGGAACCCTGATGAAGATGATTAGGGAAGTTTTGTTATTTGCTGAGCAAGCCAACATTCAGCTGCTTTCAAGAATAAAGCTGTAAAAGACAACTATTTGACTATATAAATTTAGTGACAGGTATCACGCGACACACCCTATTTATGTGTGAACACCGTGAGCATTAAGTTCACATATAAGTTTGAAACTAGACTGAGCTTGAAAATGTTGGTATTCACACATCCCTAAGTACATTACACAGGTAAAAAGCTGATTCAAGGAATGAGACCAATGGGTTTGTGGAATAAGGTACAATAACACTGCATCAAGATGTGATCTATAAAAAATGGTCTGTTTAATTACAAAAGACAAGTAACATACATGACGATTTATATCAAGTGATGTAAACGAAAGAAAACAAAACAAAATGTAAATTTTTACATGAGAAAAGAACGTACGAATATTACAGACTAATACTCAGAAGTAAGGAGTACATAACCATTATGAGCAGCACTGTAGAGATAAAAGCCATTAATTAAGATTCACTTCAATTAATTTATTCATGACTAGCATATTAGTAAAAGTGGTCATGCTGTAGGATGGAGTAGAAACATTTTACAAATATATGGATTGAAAGTCTTGGTTGAAATATGGTACTACTGTTTAAGGCCCCTTAAATATCAGTGAAATATTGGGTGCTGGAGAACCTACCTACCTAAGCCAAAAAGAAATTAAGCATGCCCCAGAATTCCCAAGTAGGGTTTACTCATGGGTTACTATAATTTGTAACTTTCCATTTCATGTTATGAGTTCTGTAAAGGAGCTAAGCATATGAATAAGAACAGACAGGCTTGTTTAGCAACTCTTCAGTTAGTGTGAACTGTGTTACATGGAATAACCGAAACCCAACACGACTTTAAGTTTCTGTGGGTAACTCTTCCTTTATATCAAACAGAACAATTAACGGCTGACAATGCAAACATACACAGTACAAGTATAATATAACTTAGAAGCAGCAGGGTAACACAGGCCTACAGGACTATGAGGAAAAATTGGTGAAAAGTTATTTTCCAATCACAGTCTAACAATAAATCTTACAAAACTATATACAATTGTTGTTTCAATAATGTTGAGCTTGCCATCTTGAAAGCTGCTCCTTTGTTTTAACTTAAATGTTGTCACAACTCTCACTGCTTGAGAAACGTAAGTGGCTTCTTACACATTTCTGTTTCACTTCTTACATGTGATGAATAAAAGTAATCACTTATTTTTTGCTCGCAGTTCCAAGAAGTTATGCCAATACTTTCAAAAATTTATTCAGTAGTTTTAAATGCTTCTTCAGTCCCCCCACCCCACCAACTTTCATTAACAATATAACACAGTCTCCTCTTTATATAAAAATTAAAACAGAACGTAGGAGACATAGCTATTTTTGCCTTACTCATCGACCTGCGGACAAATTAAATTACATTTAATACTGAAAAATACAGAAGTAATTGAGCTCTTCTGACTACACAGGAATGCTGAAACTGGAAAGCCAGGAGCTTTGAGCTTCAGGATTAACCAATTTGCTATCTTCAACAAGCTAAGAACATCATAACTGTAAAATTACAGTCCTTTGTGGTAAAGATGTCACTTATTACTTCTGTGTATATATGCCCATAAGTGGTAATATTTTACATGGAAAGTTGTGATAGTAGTGGGCAGGCCATGGTCTGGATGATGGATTTCATTAATGTGGTGATGATGTTCTGGGCCAGGCAATTTTTGCATCTATCCTCTTGTATGCAAACATACAGTGTTTACCAGCCTGGGCCACATTCCCCTTGATGTCCTGTGGACATTCTCCATCACCCAGGAGTGTCTCTGTGAACATACAAAACACAAGGTCATGAGTTCAGTTGTAGATACTTGAAACTGTCAAATCACATCTCAGTCAGGAAGTTGGCTAGTCCTGACCAAGGTGCCCAGTAAGTTTCCTCCATACTTCCAGGTGCCTGGTGAAGTACCTCTGTTCCAATTAATTATTCATTACTGTCCCCACATTATAAATAATGTCACACAAACTCTGCAGCTATTACACCACTATCCAATAACCAACATAATTAGAGTCAATCCTTCTGGGATATGATGCCATGTGGAATGGTACGGAGTGACCAAAATTATGGAGGGGCTTACTGCCTTCATCTTATTGGTCATCCAATCTGTATGGTATCATATCTTAGAAGACTTGAATCTTCATCAACTGTGTTGTGCAAACCCCAGATCATGCAAAATTAAACACTGTAAGACGGGATGTAAGGCTCATATGGAAGGACAATGTTGTACTGAGGTGTGTTATGACAATATAAATGCAACATGTCTTTCCTTGATATGGAAGGGGGAAAAATGAGGAAAGTTGTTGTGTGCTTCTTATTGGAGTGTCATTAGAGAACCAGTATTATACACACAATTACATGTCACATAAACAAATTTTCATTTTTGTGTGTGTGTGTGTGTGTGTGTGTGTGTTATACAGGTAAATGCATCATTGGCAGTAGTTAAACAAAGAACCAGAAGATGTTTATAACCAACATCAGTAAGAGGTACTCAACCTTCAATCAGTACCACAGTCTTGGCTTTTGCCAAAATGAGTTGCCTAAGATGTATATTTAATTAAATAATTATTTAAAAGTTTTCCTATAATTTAAATATAATTATGAGATATCTAAGTTATATCCTAAAACAGAGGTGGTCAGCTAGAGGAGCTTTGGAAGTTGCACTTTAGGAGGCAACTTAGGCAGGGGCCATGTATAATAAAAAATGAATACAATAAAATATTTTTTCTTTGTATAATTTTTTTAAAAGGACCAACAAATGCACTTGAATTTATGACTGTAATTTTTATTACGTAATAAACACCAACAGTGAACAACGTGGAACTCCAAGTGGTTCACTGTCAGAGTTCCAAACGGTTCACTGTGCAGACTATACCATCACTCACAAATCTAGATCACAATTCACCACATATACCTTCAGTGTACATCATTCCACAGTACTATGCTCCATCTGTTTAACTTACAGTATTTTGTACTCATTGATATTTTACTATTTCATGCATGAATGTTAAACAAAACTCTATCATTTTTAACAGTGGAGTGATTTATACACATTATAATTGTTTTCACATTCTTGTTCTAGTCACCCTTAAGATGGCCACATTAGTGGCCAAAACATGTAGGTGATTACTATGTAATAAAAACTGCACTCATAAATTGAAGTGCATTTTATGTGTGTTTGATGGTTTATTATTTCCGTTAATTCAACTACAGCAGGTTACTTTCAGTAAGATGCAAGTCTACTTTCTTCCGAAAATCTTTCAAATGTGTTTCACAGCAGTCTTGCATGCACATAAACTACCTGAATATACGTTTTACAGACAACCTGCACATGCCATATCAGTGACACGCAACAGCTGCATTGTGGCCACTCCGTTGCATCAGGTTAACATACAATGGTAGGCCTTCTCAGTTTGTGTTAAAGTAATATTTCATTAAAATATATATCAATTATCACTTTGATATATCTGCATGCTTTGGCTGTATTAAAATGCTGTCACTGTTTTGAACGTAGTCTAATTTTTCTAAGGCAAAGTACAATTTTTTGTTGTTGTTGTTGTTGTTGTTCATGGGACTGTGCATCGTTAATGTATTCAAGCACGACCAACAAGATGCAACATTACATAATGGTATTTATTACCATATGTGCTCTGCATGTTTCAGGTGGTTCCTCCACCCAACATCAGGAGCTCAAAACTGTATACACAGCATCGGGTATTTGTCGAGCTTTTTCTGCTTCTTACCGTTATCATGAGTGACTTGGAACTCACTCACAATAGCAGTAAGGAGCAGAAAAAGCTCAACAAATACCCGATGCTGTGTACACAGTTTTGAGCTCCTGATGATGGGCAGAGGAACTGCCTGAAACATGTAGAGCACATATAGTAATAAATACCATTATGCAACGTTGCATCTTGATGGTGTTACTTGAATGCAAAGTACAATCTTTAAAATGTTTGTGGTACTTTGTCAAATCAAGTTTCTGTGATGTGCAATGTTTAAGGAAGCTGCTGACACACCAGCTTTACTGTTCTGCCCCAAAACACTATAATAATATGCCAACAGCAACCACAACAGCAGCAAGGCCCAGAAACTGAGCCTTAGTTGAAGAACTGGAAAATGGACAAATGCAGCTGACACTAGTACCAGAAGATTTTAAAACTTCTTCCAAATTATAAATTATATGATGAAAGCAAAAGTTTGGAAGTTCTTGGATCCATAAAATGCTTTGTGTGCAGTGATATTTTCAAAAGTGAGCCAGCATAATTTCATCAACATCCTTCAGTGATAAAGAAGTCAACCTGCACTCAAATGACCAACCTTTTGTATCACATTTCACTTCAGTGAGGTGACTAACTCAAGATGAATCTCTAAAATGCACACAGCAGGAATTCCTGGAACCTTTTCTCTGTGTTTTATGTCTTCATAGTAGAAAATTACTGGAATCTGATCATTGAAGCCAACATATAATGTGCCTTCAATGCAAAACCATACTCTACATTGCCATAGAAGAAATGAAACCAATCTTCCAAAGATATAACTAAAAACTGTAATTAGTAGAGTTCATACCAACCTTCTCCATCAACTAGCTTGAATAGACCATAGTCTTGAGGGTTTGTAATGCGGACTTTGTGAGCAATGATCTTACACACATCGCGTGTGGTCATGTTTGGTCGTACCGGAAGGGTCTTTGTAATGATGGAGCCATGCATCTCATCTGGCACAACAATCTTCAGAACAGACCGGAACTCTGTCAACGATGCCACTCTCCACTGCACATGTAAAAGTTACAAGCTGCCATTGATGTAATGATACAAATACACAGCACAAACATTGCATAATTTTTATTAACTAAACAAAATTAAGCCTTCTTACAGCTACGTGCCAATGGGTGAACAATAAGAGTGTGATGGCTTATCACGCCTAATGCACACCTAAGGGATGTTGGTATGAATTTGCATATCAGTGAAATGATAAATAGAAGGGTAAAAGTACAGAAATGAACATCTCAAGAACAGCATAAACAGCCTGTGAAGTGGGCAGCAGCCTGAGCCATGGCTAAGCTTTTGTGTTCAAGTGTATTGAGAAACAATAATATAAAATATGCATGTAAGTTTTCCTTCAAGGCCCTTTCCCAAGAAAGTGCGATGTACACATCCACTCTGTGGTCACAACATGCACAAACCTAAATTTTCAAACTCAAACTCACACCATTCCTTCATAATTTGTGATAATTTAAAAATAATGCCTCTCAGCATACAGGAAAATTCAGGTGCAATTTATGTAACTGTCATTGCATGGACCAGAGAATCTTATTGGTAATTCCACTGTGTGTAATGATGATCATTTCTCAAAATCTGACTCAAACACAGAGGGAAAAGCATGATTAAAAACCGTTACCTCACCAATGTCTGTAATTTTGTCTAATATTTTCTAAAATATGGAATGGAATAATTCTGGTTGAAATCACTTTGGTGGGGGAAAAAAATAAATAATGCACAATTTTGTGAACCACCAACAGTAGTAGTAGTAGTAGTAGTAGTAGTAGTAGTAGCAGTAGTAGTAATAGTAGTAGTAGTAGTAGTAAAGGCAAAACAGTCCCATTACTGGCCTGGAGTGGCCCAGAGGGTTCCAGGAAGTTAAGGTTCCCAGATTTCATGACAACGGCACAGAATGGCGGTAAGGTTGTCAGCCTTACGCACCGGCCGCCTTTACCCCCAGTAAATACAACTGGTACTCATTTCTGTTAGAGGTTGAGTCAACCCCAGGGCCAGAGTGCGACTAGAAGGATTATGTCACTGAAAAATTCCAATGACACCATCCGGAATCAAACCTGCGACCTGCCGGTTTGTAGTGTAGTGCCTTAACCACTATGCCACCATGCGCCCCTGTAGTAGTAGTAGTAGTAGTAGTAGTAGTAGTAGTAGTAGTAGTAGAAACATGAATATACAAGCTTGTGATGTGTAAGCAACACAACAGTATCATTTAAAATTGTGTATACTAACAGATATTCAAAACTTTTTTTGTATGGGAATATAGCACAAAACTAACTTGTCTCTCCCCAAATAAGGGCTAGGTCTTATTACCAGTACCTACCCACCATGGTCCTGACAAGACCCCACACATTTTGTACCCCTCTTCCATGTCTCTTAAATGTTAGATATCTTGTGGACCTTGGAAGAGTCAGTTTCTATCATACACTGCACATTGTGCACACTGGACAGGACTGTGTTCTACCTCCTTCCAACCTCTCCTAGGCCTTCCTCACAACCTGCATGTATAACCAGCTGCATTCATATCCAACCCACTCTGACCAGCTGTAGTCAACATGCTCATCCGTAACATCCCCGTCACCAGCCCCTACTGACAAGACTGTATGATGTCACAATGCAGAGACATAACCTGCATAAACTGTATTAAAAATGTTCCTCCCACAACAATAAGACTTGTAATATAAATTAACATTTTTGTAACACATTTATGACTGAAAAAAATTACTTTAAACTGCATGGACCCAGTGTCCTAATCCCTGAACTAAACTGCATTTTATTAATGCATCATAAAACATCAACAACACAAGATTTATAGAACCAGAAGTCTGTGCAACGGAAAATCATGCTTTATGAACTACTCCTATTTTTTCATTTGCTTAATTTTATCACAACAAAAATTTTCCTGTAACATTCTTCATATCTGATCACAAACATGTACTGGGCACTGAGGTACATCTGACATACATAACATTTCAGTCGGTTCTTCTTCCAACTTCAGGTGACTGGTTGTCACTGGTTGTGACTGTTGTACTGGCAAATTTTGTCTTGTTCATATCCATGCACTAACATCACTATATCAAATAAATACTGACAATATGTCACTCCACTAGCATGTTTCAACCCCAGGGTTGAAACATGTTAGTGGAGTGATCTTATCCCACAGGACAGGAATCATCTTGAGACTTCTGTATTACTTTCTTCTTTTTTAACATGTAACATCAGATCCCACTGCTCCCTTTGTTTCTGTTACTACCCTACCACCTTCCCCAGTTTCTTGTTCTATACACACACATTCCTCTTTTTCTCCCCCCTTATCACCTCCCTCCCTTTCTGCCCTGGTGCTCTGCAGTTCAGGGCAACAGTTCAATACCTCACGACCATTCACACCACAGGGGACTTCTATTTTATTGTTTAATAATGTGTTTTGGCATCAAAATTTTGCCTGGAACCACATCAGCATGGTGACTTCCAGCAAGTTGGCATTAGTTTTAGTACTAGATAGAGTTCTAAGTCAGGTCCTGGTTAAATCAATGTACACAAGCCATATATAATGCTATGGGCTGGTGTTTCATTACTAAGTCATTATTCTGATTTATACATTAGTGTTGTGCTAGTTCACACCTGGCCATTGAAAATGATGTGCACTATGCATACATTTTGTGCTGGTCAGAGAATCTTTTTCCTTAACCAGCTATGGTTCAGATGGTTCTGAAGTCTGCCAGAAGGCACCATCACACATTTTCTTGGGTCTAAGGAGCAGCTAGAGGCTTCATTTTACATCTTTTTAAGTTCAATGCATTTTTAACTTCTGTTATATATGTCTAATTACTTGTGAGCCTTCTGGGCTGGGATAGCATAGTTGGTATAGTGTTTCACTACAGGCTGGATAGTGTGGGGATTGAATCCTGGTGGCAGTGAGATATTCTGTACCCATCTAGACTGGCCCTGCAGCCCACCTAGCCTGCTGTACATTGGGTACCAGGTCTCTTTCCGTGGGGTAAAGCAGCTGGAGCTTGGCCTTGACCACCCACCCCCTTCTAATGTCAAGGTTAAAGAAAGAGTAGAGCTATACCTTTAGGCCCTTCTGAGTCTTCATGGCCTCTTCTAGACTGAACCTTTACTTGTCAGCCTGTTTTAATCTTTTGGTATTACCCATCTGACCCCACTGACCTCTGCATTCTGGTCCTACCCACTAGTATGATCATATACACAGGTATCTACATGTTCCCATTGAACTGTCTATAATTTTATCCACTACATGTGGACACAGCAGGTTCCAATATTAGTGGTGAAGAAATCAGGAACACTTGGAAATGGAAGGAGCCAGTATTCATCACACACTCAATTACAAGATAAGAAGTAACAATGAGCAAGTACGAATTGTGGTTTCTACAGTACTGATTTTGAGGACTCTGGTCTTCTGGGATGTTATGTTATGCACCAAGTAATTAACACATTCCAGCACTTTCAAGGAACACAGCGCCTACATCTTCAAGTGTAGATATGTCACAAGGAAACACTGAGTTTCAGTGGTTTATTATTTTTTTACACTACACTTACGTGATATCCCTTGTACTGTGATGCTAATTTTTGCATTGGTCTTCTTGTGTATTTGTTACAATAAAAGCATGATTCACAATTATGAAGATACCAGTCTTCTTGCATACGTTTGTACCATCCAAATCTACACAGTATCATATTCCAGATGACTAAAATCACTAGCGGCAGTCTTGTGAGAAACCTTGACCTTGCACAGTTCAGACTGTGCAGCGTTATGTCCCTGTGTTTCAAGATGAACACAGGAAAATGCTTTTCTGAGTCTTCTGTTTTTAATCTTAGTGTTTCTTGTCAAGCTTGATTACAACATACACCACATTAAGTCCATGAGAGTCCATGAAAGTTATCAATATAAGGGATTCTGCAAGTATAGTCACAATAGGTTCTACTGAAGCTGCATGTTTACCTGAACTAGCCCTAGTCAACCAGGTATTATACATGAAGTGACTAATACTACTTTCCTTTACTTGACTGTAGTTGACGCTGGCCTATTTCCACTATTCTCATTTTCATAATTACCACAATATATAATTTATTGCTGAATTTATGTATGTATTTATAATGGAAGATGACATTGTGATTATCAGTGTAGCACAATGTAACATGTATTACAGTTAATATCTATTCTCACAATTCTCATTGCCACAGTACAAATTACCATGCCCCTCAAGCTTTGGTATTTCATTGTTTCAGATTAATACAGATAAAATAAATGTTCAGAGAAGGAATTTGGTTTGTGTGGTGAAGGTGGATAACTGGACAAAACATAACAAACTTGTAACCTGCAGGAATGATGATGAATTGAGAGTGCATTAATTTATGCGCAGAAATTTAATGAGAAGTTGGGTGTATCAGCAGAGCTGCAACCTGAACTGGTCTGTATTAGGGGAAGGAGAATGCAGTTCACACACACAAGGTAAGCAAATGAACCAGTTCACAATCCCATGAAAAGTCCAAAGTGAACTTTCATTTTACAGTCTTTGAAGCAGTACTACAGACACTAGAAAAAAGATTCACACATGTGCATCAAATGAGTTCTCTGTTTCATTTTCTTTAAGGCATCTAATATTCAAACAGTAATATAAAAGGAAAATTAGGAAACACTACTTAAAACTGGGAAAAACTTTACAGAGTGATTCTATAGATTAGTGCAGTTGATTAATATTTATTGCAAGACAGGTACAAAAGCATGCGCCACGACAAAATATTCTAACATTTATACATGCAAAGAAGTTGGCACAGTATTCAAAACATATTTACTGTAGTACTTTGCACATTATTTTGCCATTTCCTGTATATGTAGCCACAGCCAAAGGCAAGCCAATATGTTACAAATTAATTTGATATTAACATATTCACCATGATGCAAGAAAATACTCGTTGGACTTCTCATTTTGTCAAGAGAACATAAAATTGCTGGGAACCTTAGCATAGAACAATTTTTTTGTAAATATGCCATATCAAATGCACACAAAATTAAGTTCTAAGGAAACCTCATGCATCTATATACAATGTAATATTAACAATACTTGCAATAATCATAATTTTATTTCTCTACAAATTACCTTTTTTGAGGCATGTCATGCCTCTGTAGCTACATTACATAATGGATACAGAAGGAAATACCTTATACCCAGATCTCAAAACATGCTTCTGGTACAACACAATTGTGTGCAATACACAGCATGTATCACACATAAAATGTCATACAGAGTTACCTAAATTATATACACTAAAATATTACACAGAAATAATAAATATACTACCAACAGAATGCTGTACAGTGTTCTAAGTTGTTATTTATTGTAAGGAAAAATGGATATACAATATTCAATTTTGTTAAACATTAAAGGACTGTTAAAGAACCTTTAAGACTGTAGAGTTGGGCTGGCCACTGAATGCAAAAACAATAAAAATAATGCAGTAATATGTTGAAGACACTAGCCAAATGCTTCAAGTAATTTTGTTTTTTTATGGATTGCCTTAAAAATACTACTCAACAGAAAATGGTGTTCAAGTGACATTTTTTACTGAGTTACTGTGATAATAATGAAATGGTTATTTACATGATTTTTTAAGTGTCTTGTTTAAAGACACTTCCATTACCAAGATTACACAGCATCAGAACATGATGGTAAAAGCCAAAGAAAGGAAATTTACATGCTACAAATAATGTATATGAGAGTTATAGCAACAAAATGCTACTGGACTTATTTTGTTAGCTTCTTAAAACCTACTATAAGAAGTGCTACCAAGTGCTCAAAGAGTGTGCTGAACACCCTTGTACTGATCCTGAGTACACCTACTTCCACCACAGTGTGCTTTATGGTTATGACATTTGAAAAAACTAACAAAAGTGTTTCGAAGCACTGGTAATGCTAAAATTACTATCTCAATGCCAGACAGAAATTTAATTACTCACATCAAGACTTGCTCCTGGGCCAAGTGTCTTGCTCTGCTCTTCAGAACACAATCTGAAGTTCTTGAGAACGTGCACCGCACTGGACAGGGTGGTGAGGTAATAACCTCCCTCACCAGACAGAAGTGAAGGGTGCAGCAGCCCCCACATGTAATCAGCTTCTATCTCGGCAGCCAACATGCCACTCTGTACCAGCACCCACACAAACAGAGGCAGGAAGTCATCTGCCCCCAGTGTTACACACCTTTGGTTCGAAGATTTCACCTGTTGGAAGAAACAAACAATGAAACAATGAGGGGCAGAAAAGAGGAATACCCTTATTATACTTAATGCCATACATAAGAGCTTGTTCTTTTTGTGGCTGTTGTCAGCAATTTTTCCAACAGATGCCACTCAAATACTGCATAACTTTCAAAGATACATTACTGCCTAGTTAATTCAGAGCTATTAACAGCATTGTATGATTCAACTGACGTATTCATGTCAATGTACACAAAACAGTATTAGTAATTCATGCAAAAGATATGATACAGATACAGCTGAAATTTTAAAGAGAGACAAAGATTCACTAAGTAAAGTCACGCAATACTAGTACATGGAACAGTGTTTAGACACGAAACTTCAAATTATGTTTTGAATATCATATGTTTTGTACGCAGTTCTAATTTTAGCACATTAACAGCCTGCAGAGAAACTTCTGAAATTGTTCTGCCCATCTGTTCCTCTGTATGCACAAAAATATTCACGCAACACAAAATGGATTTTCAGGAAATATGTTCCTGTGGAATTGTAATAAAATTTGTCATCACATTCTCATTTTTGTTTAAATCTAACAGTAAAGGTAAACACTTTACATGACAGCCAACAAAAATATCTGCACATAACTTAACGCAAAACTACTTCATCATTTACAGGAGTGAAAAATGTTCAAAACAAAAGTTGTTGAGAAAAACAAAACACACACTTTATGCCCAACATTCTATTTCTACATGTTGTAACAGTTTTCAAGAAAATGAAACAAGAACTATGCCCTGCACACATTACCTAACTTGTATATTCAAGAGTAAACAACAGTTTTCCAGACACAACAAGATTACTTCAGGCTCTTATTTATTTATTGACAGTTCACATAATACCAACCCTGATATGTTGTGTAAAAATAGGACACATTTACGTGCTCACAGTTATCAGTGTTTTGGTTTGAAATCATCAGTTTTATGCAATGCACAATAGACCATCAAAAGTTGAATTAAAAAATTCAAAATACACAGTGACACACAGTGACAATGCCAGGATCATAGTGCAATGCATACATTTCCTAAGTTCTTGCTAACTGCTAACTGCTACAGCAAGAAGGTTCTATCTTAAGAGAGGTGAATATGTAAACAATTTTGCAACCATTTTCAGATGCCTACATGACATTCTGTTAATTAAAGTTAACTTAAGCGTTTATTGCCATTCAATCCAAAGCTTGAGTATAAAGATCAGTAGGCCAATTATAGTTGCCCATAAACTGGTTGTTGTGGTTAAGCTCATGTCATTGGAGATCAACCTTATCTTGGTATTTTATAACTCCTGTCATCATCAGTAAACCTACCAAAAATGATGAACATGCAAACTCATGAAGTATCAGCAACATTAGCCCATGTTGTGTTTTTTTAAAAGTATGCAGTAATTCAAGAATAAAGAACACAGACCATAATGACTGCATGGAAGACTTTCCATTTGATGAGTGAAATTTGTATGGTGACATGTTGTAAACATAAGCATCTCATTTCATGATCACTGAAAGTGTGAATAAACAAAGTGGGGTTGTGCTAACTAAAAGAGAGATTTTAGAAATTCATGCTAATGACAATTTTTGAACAGACAATTTAAACAAATTTTTGTCAGTGTCAGAGATATGTAGACATTTCTGCAGTAGCAGTCAGTGTAGTGACTCACTACGGGCTGGACGGTCTGGGGATTGAATCCCAGTGGCGGGCAAGATTTTCTGCACCCCTCCAGACTGGCCCTGGGGCCCACCCAGCCTCCTATACAATGGGTAACAGGTCTTTCCCAGGGGTAAAGCAGCCTGTGCGTGGCATTGACCACCCACCCCCATACAGCGCCGAGGTTAAAGAAAGAGTAGAAATATACCTCTGCTCCACCTCTGGGCCTTCATGGCCTGTTACAGGGAGAAATTTACCTTTACCTTTTTACAGTAAAAACACCAATGAGACAGGAAGTATAGCTGGTACAATCCAATACAGCACTACTGTCCAACTATGCTACAAAATGCAAAATGTGTTTCAAATAAAGTTGCACTGCAATCTGCTGAACACAGTACAAAGTTGTTTCATAAAAAAATATATTGTTTTGAATTAAAATGTAGGAAAAAAAACGCTGTGACTGATTATTTCATTGACTTGTAAGGAATGGCTTCAACAATGAAATATAAGCAGCAAGTGACATCAGAAGATGTAAGAAACTAAGAGGAGGCACTCATTGCCTCTTTGAAGGTACCCTGTAGAGACTGACAAAACCATTAACAAATGTTACAAATTTCTGACCAAACTTTAATATGGGCAACTACTAGATACAAGCCTGGCAAATTACATCTACAGTAATTTGTTTTGTAACGCACATTATACGAGGGTTGGAACTTTAATAGTGGCAACTATTTATTTACAACTGATACAAAATAGATACATGTTTCAAAGTTTTACTGTCCTTCAATGTAGTCA